>Ga0209839_10000015_pt1 | contig 63166 bp, 55 predicted proteins | sample OrgsoiDNA2013050_FD_185800 | JGI IMG/M metagenome (GOLD analysis project Ga0209839, IMG submission 185800) | Permafrost soil microbial communities from the Arctic, to analyse light accelerated degradation of dissolved organic matter (DOM) -... | ecosystem: Environmental > Terrestrial > Soil >... | reverse complement strand
GCGACGTATCGCCGGCTGGTCAACGAGCTCAATCTTTTTCGCCGACAGACGCTCGCACAGGGCGGCATGCTTCCGATCTCGACGCGTGAGCATCGCGACATCGTGGACAAGATCGCCGCCGGCAACGCCGCGGCAGCGGGCAAGGCGCTGCACGAGCATGTGATGGGCAGCAGGGAACGCATGCATCGGAGCAGGACCGGCACTGCTGCGGCACGACGCCATCTTGCGGTCATCCCGCCGCGTGAGCGGAGGGGACGCTAAAGCGCGATGGAACACCCGCCCGTCATCGTCAATGGTCGCGAATACCAGTGGCCGCAACGCCCGATCGTGGTGGTCTGCGTCGACGGCTGCGAGCCCGACTACATCAGCCAGGCGATCGAAGCCGGCGCCGCGCCTTTCCTCGGCGGCCTGAACGGGCGCGGCACCTGCCTCACCGCCGACTGCGTGGTGCCCTCGTTCACCAATCCGAACAATCTTTCCATCGTCACCGGCACACCGCCTTCGGTGCACGGCATCTGCGGCAATTATTTCTGGGACGCGCAGGCCGGCGCCGAAGTGATGATGAACGACGTCAAGTATCTGCGCGCCGGCACCATCCTGGCCGCGTTCGCTGCCGCCGGCGCCAAGGTCGCGGTGGTGACGGCGAAGGACAAGCTGCGCTCGCTCCTGGGCCATAAGCTCGCCGGCATCTGCTTTTCCTCCGAAAAGGCAAACGAGGTCACCCGCGCCGCCAACGGCATCGAAGACGTCGTGGATATGGTAGGCATGCCCGTTCCGTCGGTGTACAGCGCAGCGCTTTCGGAATTCGTCTTCGCCGCCGGAGTCAAACTGATGGCGCGCGAACGTCCGGACATCATGTACCTGTCGACCACCGACTACGTGCAGCACAAGTCGGCGCCCGGCACGTCCAACGCCAACGACTTCTACGCCATGATGGATCGCTATCTTGCCCTGCTCGATGCCGCCGGCGCCACGATTGTCGTCACCGCCGACCACGGCATGAACGCCAAGACCGATGCCTTCGGCCGGCCCAACATCGTCTATCTTCAGGACCTGCTCGACGATAGCTTCGGCAAGGGGATCGCGCGCGTGATTCTCCCGATCACCGATCCGTACGTCGTCCATCACGGCGCGCTCGGCTCGTTCGCGACCGTGTATTTGCCCCCGGAGCGCGTCGCCGATGCGGCGAAGCACATCGCCGCGATCGCCGGCGTCGAGCTGGTGCTCTCGCGCGAGGACGCGTGCGCGCGATTCGAGCTGCCGCCCGATCGCGTTGGCGACCTGGTGATCGTGTCGGAACGCCTGACGGTGCTCGGATCGAGCGTCGCCAGGCACGACCTCTCCGGGCTGGAGGTGCCGCTGCGCTCTCACGGCGGCGTCTCCGAACAGCGGGTGCCTTTGATCGCCAACCGCCCCGCCGCTTCTCTTCCGGCCGGACGCCGCTGGCGCAACTTCGACGCCTTCGACCTCGCCCTCAACTACCTCCAATGAAGCGGACTGGCGCGAACATGATGGCCGACCTCGGGCACGTCCGAACGGGACGCGTCCTGAACGAGAAAATGCGCATCGCCGGCAAGCACGTCGGCGGAGACAGGGTGATCGAGGTCATGAATCCGTATACGGGCGCCGTGGTCGGCACCGTACCCAAGGCCGGCGTCGAGGACGTACGGCGCGCGTTTGCACTTGCCAAGGGCTTCAAGTCGCGCCTGACCCGCTACGACCGCTACAAGGTCTGCAGCCGCACCGCGGAGCTGATCCGCAACCGCAGCGAGGAAATTTCCGACCTGATCACCGCCGAGTGCGGCATCGGCAAGAAGGATTCGCTCTACGAAGTCGGCCGCGCCTGCGATGTGTTCGTCTTCGCCGGCAACGCCGCATTGATCGACGACGGCCAGATTTTCTCCTGCGATCTCACGCCGCATGGCAAGCAGCGCAAGGTCTACACCATGCGCGAGCCGCTGCAGGGCGCGATTTCGGCGATCACGCCGTTCAATCATCCGCTGAACCAGGTCGCGCACAAGGTCGCCCCCTCGATCGCAACCAACAACCGCATGGTGCTCAAGCCCGCCGAGAAGACGCCGCTGACGGCACTTCTCCTTGCCGATATCCTGTACGAAGCGGGGCTGCCGCCCGAAATGTTTTCGGTAATCACCGGCGACCCGAAGGAAATCGCCGACGAGATGCTGACCCATCCGGACGTCGACATGGTGACGTTCACGGGCAGCGTCGCGGTCGGCAAGTACATTGCCGGCAAGGCGGTGTACAAGCGGCAGATACTCGAGCTGGGCGGAAACGATCCTCTGATCGTGATGGAAGACGCCGACCTGGAAGAGGCGGCAACGCTCGCCGTCGCGGGATCGTACAAGAACTCAGGGCAGCGTTGCACGGCGGTCAAGCGCATGCTGGTGCAGGAATCGATCGCCGATCGCTTTGTCGAGCTGCTCCTCGACAAAACGCGGGCGGTCAAATACGGCGATCCGATGGACGCCAGCCTCGACATGGGCACCGTGATCGACGAGGCCGCGGCGAAGTCGTTCGAGGCGAAGGTCGACGACGCCGTCTCGCGCGGCGCCAGGCTGCTCCACGGCAATGTTCGCAAGGGCGCGCTGTATTCGCCGACGGTCCTCGATCACGTGACGCCGGACATGGCGGTCGTCAAATACGAGACCTTCGGCCCCGTCTCGCCGGTCATTCGATTCCGAACGATCGACGAGGCCATCGCCATCGCCAACTCGACCGACTACGGTTTGTCGTCGGCGGTGTGCAGCAATCGCCTCGACTGGATCACCCGCTTCGTGACCGAGCTCAACGTCGGCAGCGTCAACGTGCGCGAGGTTCCCGGCTATCGCCTCGAGCTGACGCCGTTCGGCGGCATCAAGGACTCGGGCCTGGGATACAAGGAGGGCGTGCAGGAAGCGATGAAGAGCTTTACCAACCTCAAGACCTACTCGCTGCCATGGTGAGAAGGAAAAACACCCGGTGAACATTTCCTCGGCCGCGCGATGGCCCTGACGATCGACGACATCTGCTTGCTGTTCGAGCGCCAGGGCGGCCGCATGTATAGCGGAGAGCCGGTGACGCAGCTCGCGCACGCGTTGCAGACGGCGCACGCGGCGGAGGCCGCGGGCGCGGACGCTGTCCTCATCACCGCCGCGCTGCTGCACGACCTCGGCCACCTTCTGAACGACCAGGGCGAGACGCCGACCGCGCGCGGCATCGACGACATCCACCAGTATGTGGCGCTGCCTTTCCTGCGCCCACTGTTCGACGACGACGTGCTCGAGCCGATCCGCCTGCACGTCGAGGCCAAGCGCTACCTTTGCGCGACGCGGCCCGGCTACCACGACGCGCTCTCGGCCGACTCGGTTCGCAGCCTCGCGCTCCAGGGCGGTCTCCATGATCCTTCCGAAGCGGAAGCCTTCATCGCCCTGCCGGGCGCGGAGGCCGCGGTCCGGTTGCGGCAATGGGACGATGCGGCGAAGATCGCCGATCGCGCGACGCCGCCGCTCGCCCACTTCGCGTCCATCATGGAGTCGTCGCGCCGCGGCCGCTAGATGAAGATCCTGCTCAATCTTCTCGCCGGCGTGGCGCTCCTCGTGTGGGGCACGCATATCGTGCGCACCGGCATTCTGCGCATCTGGGGCGCGGACCTGCGCCGCTTGCTGCGCGAAAGCGTATCCAACCGCTACAAGGCATTCGTCGCCGGGCTCGGCATCACCGCGCTGATCCAAAGCAGTAACGCGACCGCGCTGATGGTCGCATCGTTCGCAGGCCAGGGCCTGATCGCGACCGCGCCCGCGCTTGCGGTGATGCTCGGCGCGGACGTCGGCACCGCGTTGATGACGCTGGTGTTCTCGTTCGACCTGTCGTGGCTCTCGCCGCTCCTGATATTTGTCGGCGTCACCCTGTTCATGAGACGCGAGTCGACACAGGTCGGCCGCGCCGGACAAGTGCTGATCGGCCTCGGCCTGATCATCCTCGCGCTGCAGCTCATCGTGCTCGCGGCGCGCCCGATGACGCAGGCCACCGGCGTCAAAGTGATCTTCGCCTCGCTGACCGGCGACGTCATGCTCGACATGCTGGTTGCCGCGGTGTTCACCATGCTTTCGTATTCGAGCCTCGCCGTCGTGCTGCTGACCGCGACGCTGGCGACCTCGAAGGTGATTGCGCTGCACGTGGCGATGGGTCTGGTGCTCGGCGCCAATCTCGGCAGCGGCCTGCTGGCGATGATGAACACCATGACCGCGCCGCCGGAGGCGCGCCGTGTCAGTCTTGGCAACCTCATCTTCCGCTTGATCGGATGCCTGATCATCGTTCCGCTCCTGCCCTACATCGAGGATCTGTTCGTGTCCGCGTCGCTGGACGCGGGGCAGATCACCGTCTATTTCCACCTGCTGTTCAACTTCGCCATCGCGATCGGCTTCCTTTTCTTCACCGAGAAGATTGCTCACCTGGCCGAGCGGCTCCTTCCCGCCAAGCCCGACGCCGACGATCCGGCGAAGGCGCGCTACCTCGACGTTTCCGCGCTCGCCACGCCTGCGCTCGCGATCGGCAACGCCGCGCGGGAAGCGATGCGGCTTGCCGATTTCGTCGAGCAGATGCTTGCCGGCATGCTGACCGTGCTTCGCAGCAACGACCGCGAGCTGGCCGAAAAACTGCGCAAGATGGATGACATCGTCGACGATCTCTATACCGCGATCAAGCTCTACCTGACCAAGGTCAGCCGCGAAGCGCTTGACGAAAAGGAAGGCCGCCGCTGGGCCGATATCGTGTCCTTCACCATCAACATGGAACAGGTCGGCGACATCATCGAGCGCGTCATCACCGATCTCGAGGAAAAGAAAATCGAAAAAGGACGCAGCTTTTCCGCCGCCGGCATGCAGGAGATCTGCGACCTGCACGGCCGCCTGATCGCGAACCTGCGCCTCGGCATGAGCGTGTTTCTTCATGGCGACCTGTCCAGCGCGCAGCAGCTTCTGGCCGAGAAGGTGCTGTTCCGTGACCTCGAGCGAGCATATGCGCAGTCGCACATCGAGCGATTGACGAGCAACACCGTGCAGAGCATCGAGACCTCGTCGCTGCACCTCGACCTCATCAGCGACCTGAAGCGGATCAATTCGCACATCTGCTCGATCGCGTATCCGATCCTCGAGCAGGCAGGCGTGCTCGCCAAGACCCGCTTGAAGGAAGCCCACGCGCCTACGACGCCGTCGCCGGTCGCCGTGTCGGACCCGCCGGGCGGTCCCGAGGGTCGCGAATCCAAGGATTCCTGGCAGAAGCGCAAGCCGCGAACGGCTTAGGCCCTAATGGAGCTTTCTCTCGGAGTCACGCTGGCGGTGCTCGGAGCCGGCTTCCTGCATGCGAGCTGGAACGCACTGCTGAAGTCGTCGACCGGCGGTGACGCATTGCTCGATACGACCGCGGTGGTCGCCGGTTCTTCGCTGTGGGGACTCTTGTTCGTCGGCCTGGTCCCCTTCCCGCTGATCGACGCGTGGCCCTACATTGCCACCTCGTCGGCGATCCATTTCGGCTACTACATCACGCTTTCGCAGGCCTACCGGACCGGCGACCTGTCGTTCGCCTACCCGCTGATGCGTGGCACGGCGCCGCTGCTGGTCACGGTGCTCGGCGCTATCGTGCTGCGCGAGCTGCCCAGCGGAAAGATGGCCGCCGGCATTGCGCTGATCTCGCTCGGCATCGTCAGCATCGCATTCGTCCAGCGACGCGCGCATTCCCGCGCGGCGGCGGGCTGGGCCTTTGCGAACGCCGGCATCATCGCCGCATATACGCTGGTCGATGGCGCCGGCGCGCGCGCCTCCGGCAATGCGTTCAGCTATGTCACCTGGCTGATCTTCCTCGAAGGCATTCCGTTCATGGTCTGGGTGCTCGTCCGGCGCGGCAGGCCGGCGCTGGTCTACCTGCGAAGCACCTCCCGCATTGCGATCATCGGCGGCGGCTGTAGCTTCGCCGCCTACGGCATTGTGCTCTGGGCGATGACGCGCGCGCCGATCGCAGCAGTGGCCGCACTGCGCGAGACCTCGGTGCTGTTCGCCGCCTTGCTCGGCTCGCTCTGGCTCAAGGAAGGCTTCGGCTGGCGCAGAGTGGCCGGCGCGGCAAGCGTCGTCGCCGGCATTGCGGCGTTGAAGCTGGGCTAGCGTCGTTTCCATGGCATCTACCGTTCCCGGTCACGCGCAGCTTGTCGTCGTCGGCGGCGGCATTGCCGGTGCGAGCACCGCCTACCATCTGACCAAGCTCGGCTGCACCGACGTCGTTCTGCTCGAGCAAGGGAAGCTCACCTGCGGCACCACGTGGCACGCCGCGGGACTGGTCGGGCAATTGCGCTCGACGCGCAATGCGACGCGAATGAGCCGCTATGGCATCGAGCTGTATTCGACACTGGAAGCCGAAACGGGTCTCGCCACGGGGTGGAAGCAATGCGGCAGCTTGAACGTGGCCAAGACGCCGGAGCGGCTCAAGCTGCTCAAACGACAGATGGCGCGGGCGAAGAGTTTCGGCATTGAATTCGACTTCATCACGCCCACGGAGGCGGGTGACATCTACCCGCTGTTGCGCACCGACGACCTTTCCGGCGCGGTATGGATTCCCGGCGACGGCAAGGTCAATCCGACCGATCTGACGCAGTCGCTGGCGAAAGGCGCGCGGCTTGGCGGCGCGCGCATCGTCGAGGATGCGCAAGTCATCGGAGTCATCGTCGACAAGGGATCGGTCGCCGGCGTGCGCTATCGCCACGCAGGCGACGAATACGAGTTGCGCTGCGAGACGATCGTCAATTGCGGGGGCCAATGGGCGCGCGATTTCGGCAAGCTCGCCGGGGTCAACGTTCCGCTCTTTCCTGCCGAGCATTTCTACGTCGTCACGCGCCCGATTCCCGGCGTTCATCCCGATTTGCCGGTGATGCGCGATCCTGACGGATACATCTACTACAAGGAAGAAGTGGGCGGGCTCGTCATGGGAGGCTTCGAGCCGGTCGCGAAGCCATGGAACGTGGCCGCGATCCCCGAGCGTTTCGAGTTTCAGCTGTTGCCGGAGGATTGGGATCAATTCGAACCGCTGATGACCAACGCGATCCATCGCACGCCGTGCCTGGAAACGGCCGAGATCAAGATGCTCCTCAACGGGCCGGAAAGCTTCACGCTGGACGGCAACTTCATCCTCGGCGAAGCGCCGGAATTGCGCCGCTACTTTGTCTGCGCCGGATTCAATTCCGCAGGCATCGCCAATGCCGGCGGCGCCGGGCGGCTGATCGCGGAATGGATTCTCGGCGGAGAGGCGCCGGTCGACCTCTGGGACGTCGACATCCGGCGATTCGCGCCCTTGCACGCCAATCGCGCACATTTGCACGATCGCACCGCGGAAACGCTCGGCCTGCATTACGCCATGCGCTGGCCGCGCGAAGAGCTTGTCACCGTGCGTCCGCTTCGCCGCTCGCCGCTCTACGATCGGCTCAAGGGCAAAGGCGCGGTCTTCGGCACCAAGCTGAACTGGGAGCGCGCCAACTATTTTCTGCCTGCCGGCGCGGACGAGGCGCCGCCCACGCTCGATACGCCGGGCTGGCTGCCGTTCGTTCTGGAGGAGCAGCGCGCCGCGCGCGAAGACGTCGTCGTCTTCGACCAGACTTCGTTCTCGAAGCTGGTGCTGAAAGGGCGCGACGCGCTCGCGGTGCTGCAGCGACTGTGCGCGCGCGATCTGGACGTCGCGCCGGGGCGGATGGTGTACACCGCGATGCTGAACGATCGCGGCGGATTCGAAAGCGATCTTACGATTACGCGCACCTCACCGGACACGTTCTTCATCCTGACCGGCTCGGCGCAGGCGACCCGCGACGCCGACTGGATCGGCAAGCATATCGCCGAAAATGAATTTGCGGCGCTCGTCGACGTGACCAGCGCGTACTCGCTCATCTCGGTCATGGGGCCGAAGTCGCGCGAGCTCCTCGGCCGTGTTTCGACCGACGATCTTTCGCGCGAGGGCCTCCCCTTCTCGACCACGCGCGAAATCGATGTCGGATATGCGCGCGCCCGCGCGGCGCGGATGAGCTACATCGGCGGCGCCGGCTACGAGCTCTGCGTTGCGACCGATCAGTGCCTGACACTTTACGACGCGCTCCACGCCGCGGGCGCCGACCTCGGCTTGCGCGATGCAGGGTACTACACCATCGACGCGCTGCGCATCGAAGCCGGCCGGCGAGCGTGGGGCGCCGAGCTCGGGCCCGACGAAACGCCGTGGGAGGCGGGGCTCGGCTACGCGGTCGCGCTGGACAAGCGCGTGGAGTTCATCGGCCGTGCCGCGCTGCTGCGACAGCAAGCCGACGGCGTGCGCAAGAAGCTGCTGCTGTTTCGACTGGACGATCCGGGCGCCTATCCATGGGGCGGCGAGCCGATTCTCATGAACGGCCAAAGCGTCGGCGAGCTCACTTCCGCCGGCTACAGCCGAAAATACGGACGCGCGCTCGCCATGGGCTACGTCCGCGCGGATCGCGCGCTCGCCGATGACGAATGGCTGGCCGCGAGCTACGAGATCGATGTCGCGGGCGAGCGCTTCGCCGCGACGCCACAGCTCAAACTGGATTGAGCGACGCAAGTCTGGCGGGGTATCGATTCAGCGCTGTCGTCGCTCGCAAATAACGCCGGGACGGTGGATCGCGCTACCGTCGTCTCTCCATGCCTGCCGCCCGCCGCGCGAAATCGGCGCTCGGCACCGGCTGCCAGCGCGACAGAAGCAGGTCCGCGGCCGGCGCGTCGTTGCATAGAAGCACCATGTCGCAGCCCGCCGCGAGCGCCGCGTCCGCGCGCGCGACAACGCCCCCCGCGCCTTCGGCGCCGGCCATCGACAGATCGTCGCTGAAGATCATTCCGTCGAAGCCCAAGCGCTCGCGCAGGATTGTCCGCAGCCAGAAGTCGGAAAATCCCGCGGGCCGCGAATCGATCGCCGGATAGACGACGTGGGCAGGCATGATGCCTTCGAGACCGTTCTTGATCAGCGCCGCGAACGGCACCAGGTCGTCCTTTTCCAGCAGCGCGAGCGCGCGATCGTCGACCGGAGTCTCCAGGTGCGAGTCGGCGGGAACATAGCCGTGGCCGGGAAAGTGCTTGCCGACCGCAGCCATGCCGCCGGCGCGCAGGCCGGCGCATAACGCTCCGGCGAGCTGCGCCACCGCGCCGGGATTTCGATGAAAAGCGCGATCTCCGATTACCGAGCTTTGCCCGTAATCGAGGTCGAGCACCGGCGTAAAGCTGAAGTCCACGCCCTGCGCTGCGAGCTCCGATGCGATGATCCGCCCGAAGCGCTCGGCTTCGTCGACGGCTTCGCGCGCATCCTGGTCCCAACGCTGTCCCAGCGTACGCATCGGGGGCAGATCGGTGAAGCCGTCGCGAAAGCGCTGAACCCTGCCGCCTTCGTGATCGACGGCGATCAGCAGCCGCGGCTCGCGCAGCGCGAAGATCGCGTCGGTAAGATATCCAAGCTGGCGCGGCGAGGCGTAATTGCGCGCGAACAGGATGACTCCGCCCACCGAAGGATGCAGCAGTCGTTCGCGATCGTCGGCGGTGAGCTCGAGCCCGGCGACGTCGAGCATCGCCGGTCCGCGCGGAAGCGAGGTCATCGCAGCGACCGACTCCGACTCGAGTCGTGAAACGCGGCGCCGGGCTCAGTCAAAGAGCACCGCGGCTTCACGCATCAGCGCCTTCATCTGCCGCACCGCCTCGCGCACGCCGACGAACAGCGAGCGGCTGACGATGGCGTGGCCGATATGCAGCTCGCTCACGCCGGGGAGCGATGCGACCGGCTGGACGTTGAAGTAATTGATGGCGTGCCCGGCGTTGAAGCGCATGCCGAGCGCGCGAACAGCCACGCCGGCGTCGCGGATCTTGGCCAGCTCGGCGACCACCGCAGCACTTTCGCGATCGCGCCCTTTGGCGTGAAACGCATGCGCATAGGGACCGGTATGGATCTCGCAAACGCGCGCGCCGATTCGCGCCGCGGCGTCGACCTGCTCGGGCAGCGCATCGATGAAAACACTGGTCATGATTCCCGCGTCGGCGAGCATGGCGACGACCCGTTTCAGGCGCGCCTCCTGCGCCGCAACGTCGAGGCCGCCCTCGGTCGTGATCTCCTTGCGCCCTTCGGGAACGAGCATCGCCATTTCCGGCTTGAACTCGCGCGCGATCGCGACCATCTCGTCGGTCGCCGCCATCTCGAGGTTGAGCTTGATGTGAACGAGCTCGCGCAGGCGGCGCACGTCATGGTCCTGGATATGACGCCGGTCCTCGCGCAAATGAACCGTGATGCCGTCCGCGCCGCCAAGGTGCGCCTCCACTGCTGCCCACACCGGGTCGGGCTCATAGGTGCGCCGCGCCTGTCGAAGCGTTGCGACATGGTCGATGTTGACGCCAAGCTCGATCATGAATAGCCGTCCTCGTCGGTGGTCTCGTCGAGCGCCTGAAGGTCGCGCACGACGCGGCGGCTGAATATCGCCCGGCGCTCGAGGTAGTGATCGAGCACCTCGCGCATCAAGCGCTTTGCTTCGACGGCGGCGTCCGGCGCGCTGAAGTCCTGTTGCGCCAGCGCCAGCAGCGTGGTGCCGCGAACCAGCGGATAGCGCCGCCCCGGCTCCGACGCGACGGTGCGCGGTCCGCGATCGAACGCGTAATAGTACCGCGCGCTTGGGTCGACCGGCAGGCCGCTGTCGACCTCGTGCGTCAGCGGAAGCGCGTATCCGAGCTGAGCCAGCAGCTGCACCTCGAACTGCCGCAACGCGGGAGCCTGCTCCGCTCCGCCGGCGAGCTTGCCGAGCGTGCTCTGGTAGTCGAGGAAAAGCTGCGGATGCGCGTCCTCGCGCGGCAGCATCTTGAGCAGCAGCTCGTTGAGGTAGAAACCGCACAGCAGCGCCGAGCCTGCGACCAATGGCAGGCCGCCCCGCCATTCGGCGCGGATCAGCGTCTTGATCTCACCCGCGCCCGCCCAGGAAAGGCTCAGCGGCTGAAACGCCTGCAAGACTCCGCGCAGCTCCGACCGCGGACGTTTCGCGCCGCGCGCGACCAACGCGACACGGCCGTAGTCCGCGGTGAGCGCCTCGACGATCAGGCTCGTCTCGCGGTAGGGATGCGCGTGCAGCACGAACGCCGGCTGATCGTCGCGCCGCTCGCGCGCCTGCCTCATCGTTGATGTCCCATCGTCAATAGCCCAGCTGGTCGAGCATGCGCTTGTCGTCGGCCCAGCCGCTTTTGACCCGAACCCAGACCTCGAGAAAGACCTTGCCGCCGAACAGGCGTTCCATATCGCGTCGCGCGGCGCTTGCCATGGCTTTCATTCGCAGACCGCCCTCGCCGACGAGCATCGCGCGATGGTTCGCCTTGTCGACGTAAACGGTGGCATGGATGCGACGAAGCTCGCCGGTATGCTCGAACGAATCGATGCCGACGCTGGTCGAGTACGGCACCTCCTCGCCAAGCGCACGAAAGATTTTTTCCCGCAGGTATTCGGAGGCCAGGAAACGCTCGTCGCGATCGGTGAGCTCGTCTTCGGCGTAGAGAGCGTCGCCGGCAGGAAGACGCGCGGCGATCTCGGCCAGCAAGTCGTCGAGCTGCCATTTTTTTTCGGCGCTGATCGGCACGATGGCGGCGAAATCGCGGGTCGACGAGAGTTGGGCGAAATAGGGCAGCAGCGATGCCTTGTCCTTCAGGCGGTCGACCTTGTTGACCGCGGCGATGACCGGAATCGCGGAGGGCAACAGCGCCAGCACCGCGCGGTCGGCGTCGGTCAGTCTTCCGGACTCCAGGACCACGACGATGACGTCGACCTCGCGAAGGCTGTCGCGCACGGCACGATTCATCCGCTCGTTCAGGAGCGATCCGTGCAGCGTCTGGTAGCCCGGCGTATCGACGAAAATGCATTGCTCCTCGGCCGTGGTCAGGATGCCCAGGACGCGGTGCCGTGTCGTCTGCGGCTTTTTCGACGTGATGCTGATTCGCGCGCCGACCAGCGCATTGAGCAGCGTCGACTTGCCGACGTTGGGGCGGCCGACGATCGCCACTTGACCACAGCGAAATGCGCGCGGGGACGAACCTGTGGGCGCGGATTGCGCCAGGCGGCTCGGCGGACGATCAGCCACGCGCCACTTGCTCATAGGCATCGGCGGCGGCGGCTTGCTCCGCGGAACGCCGGCTGGCGCCGGCGCCGGTTGCTTCGATACCGAGTGCCGGGATGCGGCATACCACCTCGAAAGTCTGCAGGTGGGCCTCTCCTTTCACGTTCAGGATCGCGTATTCGGGAACCGGTAAGCGCTTTCCCTGAAGCAGCTCCTGCAATCGCGTCTTCGGGTCCTTGGCCAGCTCGCCAGGGTCGAGCCGATCGAGCTCTTCCCGGTACACGCGTAGCACTGCCGCAAGCGCAGCGTCGAATCCCGCATCGAGCAGGATTGCACCGAACAGCGCCTCCAGCGTGTCGGCGAGGATCGACGGCCTGCTCACGCCGCCGCTCCTCAGCTCTCCCTCGCCGAGTCGAACCGCTTTGCCGAGGTCGAGCGACTGGGCCAGCCGATGCAGCGTGTCCTTGTTGACCAGATTCGCGCGCACGCGCGACAGCTCTCCCTCCGGCAGTTGCGGAAAGAGACGATAGAGAGTCAGGGCGATCGCGCAATTGAGCACGCCGTCGCCAATAAATTCGAGGCGCTCGTTGTGATCGGCGCCGAAACTGCGGTGGGTCAATGCCTGGCGGAGCAGCTCCGGTTGCCGGAAGTCATGACCGAGCGCAGGGAGCCGGTCGCTGAGCATCGGGTAATCGCGCCCTACTTCGTCGCCGTGACCTCGAATTCGAGCAGCAAGCTCGCATTGCCAATGAGGTGAAGCGTTCTTGTCCAAGTTGCCGTAGCTACCAGGTTGTTGCCGTCCTTGGCCACTTCGATGTCACTGCCTCGCACCGAATCAATGTAGTCAGCGCTCGCCTTGAGGTCGAAGTCGCGGCGAAACTGATACAGCGAAAATCCTTGTTTGGAATCCTCTAGTGTCTTGGCCAAAACTTTTTGTACGGTGAAAGATTCGATATACGAGGGCATGACGCGAAACGAGATCATCACTACCGCAACCACGACAATGGCTGTGAAGATGAATCCCGTCATCGTGAGACCGCGTTGCCGGTGTCGATTACGCATATTCTTCCCCTTGCCTATCGAATGCTGCTGCCGATGCGCTTGAACGCCAGACTGCTGATGTCGTCCCAATTGAACCAGATGAAGAATGCCTTGCCGCGGACGTGATCGTCGGGAACGAAGCCCCAGTAGCGGCTGTCGTCGCTATTGTCCCGATTGTCGCCCATCATCAGATAATTGCCTGGCGGCACCTTGCAGGTGAACCCTCGGTCATTGTAAACGCAGTTTTCCCGTCCGGGGAACTGACGTACGTTATGCGGATACACCGCCTGCATGGCCGGATTCTGCGCGATGGTGTGCTCTCGTTCGCCGGCGCGCTCCAGGAACCGCTCCGTCGTCACGTAGCTCAAACCTTCGAGATAGCCGTAGACGCCATCGGCTGTCTGCGGCCAAGGCGTACCGTTGACGGTGATTTTCTTGTCGCGATAGACGACTTCGTCTCCGGGCAGGCCGACCAGCCGTTTGATGAAATCCTGCGACGGGACGATCGGATAGCGGAACACGATGACGTCGCCTCGCTCGGGCTCGCCGAGCGGAATGATTTTCTTTTCGATGATCGGCAGGCGGATGCCGTACGCGAATTTATTGACCAGGATGAAATCGCCGACCTCGAGCGTCGGTCGCATCGACGAGCTCGGGATCTTGAACGGCTCGGCGATGAACGAACGCAGCAGAAACACGATCAGCAGCACCGGGAAGAAACTTTTCGGATACTCGATCCACCACGGCTCGGGTTCGCCGGCGGGGCGGTTTCGCGCGATCACCAGGCGATCGGCCAGCGCGATCAGTCCGGTGACGACCGTGAGCAAGAACAGCAGCAGGGCGAAGTTCATGGGTCGATGCGTCTCGCTAGTCGTTGATCGGTAAAGGCCGGGCGCGCGCGTTTGGCCGCATGCGGGGAGCGATGTTCCCACAAGCGCGCGGCAAGGAACAGCGGCGCTGTCGGCCGCCCCCCGAGGCTGGCGTCGGCCATCATTTGTCACCCACCTGCAGTATGGCCAGGAACGCCTCCTGCGGAATCTCGACGCTTCCCACCGCCTTCATACGCTTCTTGCCTGCCTTCTGCTTTTCGAGCAGCTTTTTCTTGCGCGTGATGTCGCCGCCGTAGCATTTGGCAAGTACGTTCTTGCGCATCGCCTTGACCGATTCGCGGGCGATGATCTGCGCGCCGATGGCCGACTGGATCGCCACGTCGAACATCTGCCTCGGGATCAGCGAACGCATCTTCGACACCACCTCGCGGCCGCGGTATTGCGCAACCGAGCGATGGACCATCACCGACAGCGCGTCGACGCGCTCGCCGTTGATCAGGATGTCGAGCTTGACCACGTCGGCTGCGCAGAACTCCTTGAATTCGTAATCGAGCGACGCATAGCCTCGTGAAACCGACTTGAGCCGATCGAAAAAATCCATCACCACCTCGGCCAGCGGCAGCTCGTACGTCAGCATGACCTGCCGGCCCAGATACTGCATGTTCTTCTGCACTCCGCGGCGCTCGGTGCAAAGCGTGATCACCGGGCCTACGTACTCCTGCGGCATGAGTATGGTGGTGGTGATGATCGGCTCGCGGATTTCCTCGACCTTGGACAAGTCCGGCAGCTTCGATGGATTCTCGATTTCCAGCAGCGTCCCGTCGCGGAGCAGGACCTGATAGATCACCGTCGGCGCGGTCGTGATCAGGTCCATGTCGTATTCGCGCTCGAGCCGCTCCTGCACGATGTCCATGTGCAGCAGGCCCAGGAAGCCGCAGCGAAAGCCGAACCCCAGCGCCTGCGAGACTTCCGGCTCGTAGTGGAGCGACGCATCGTTGAGCTTCAGCTTGTCGAGCGCGTTGCGCAACGCCTCGTACTGGTTCGACTCGACCGGGTAGAGGCCGGCGAATACCTGCGGCTTGACGTTCTTGAAGCCGGGCAGCGCCGTCGCCGCGGGCCGCGTCGCGAGCGTCACCGTGTCGCCGACCGTGGCCGCGTGGATCTCCTTGATGCCGGCGATGATGAAGCCGACGCCGCCGGCCGAGAGCTCGTCGCGGGCGACCGCCTTGGGCGTAAAGACACCCACCTGCTCGCAGTTGTACTGCGCGCCGGTCGCCATCAGCAGAATCTTGTCGCGCGGCTTGAGCGTGCCCTGCATGACCCGGACCAGCATGACGACGCCGACATAGTTGTCGAACCAGGAGTCGATGATCAAAGCCTGCAGCGGCGCGGAAGGGTCGCCCTTCGGCGGCGGGATGCGGGCGATCACCGCCTCGAGGATGTCGTCCACGCCCTCGCCGGTCTTGGCGCTGGCGAGAATCGCATCGTGGGCGGGGATGCCGATGATGTCCTCGATCTCGGTGATGACGCGGTCGGGATCGGCCGACGGCAAATCGATCTTGTTCAGCACCGGAACCACGGTGACGCCCTGCTCGGTCGCGGTATAGCAATTGGCGACGGTCTGCGCTTCCACCCCCTGCGAGGCGTCGACGACCAGCAGCGCGCCCTCGCACGCGGCCAGCGAGCGCGAAACCTCGTAGGCGAAATCGACGTGGCCTGGCGTGTCGATCAGGTTGAGGTTATAGCTCGAGCCGTCGCGCGCGACGTAGATCAGTGCCGCCGTCTGCGCCTTGATGGTGATGCCCCGCTCACGCTCGAGATCCATGGTGTCCAGGACCTGCGCTTCCATCTCGCGATCGGCGAGCCCCCCGCAGCGCTGAATGAAGCGGTCGGCAAGCGTCGACTTGCCGTGATCGATGTGCGCGATGATCGAGAAATTGCGGATGTGCTGCATTGAATCCATTGGGCTAAGGCGCGCCGGGCGCAATCAAAACAAAAGGGCACCGCGAAGTGCCCTTGCCCTCATCTGGCCTCATTTGGCTTGCTGTTGGCTGTCGGCTGTCGGCTTTTTGCTGGCTTTTGCGCCGGAACAGCTTGAATTTTATCCGATTCCACCGATCAGCGCGACTTTGAGCCCCCGCCGTCCAAAAGAAAGGCGGTCACCAATGCGGCATCGATCCGGTAGTGACACAGCTCCCGCTCCCCGGCAAGAAGCACCGGAACAAGGTCATTCCACCGCTTTTCCAGGACGGGGTCGGCGTCGATGTCGATCTCCTCGACCTCGCATCCGAACGTCGCGGCAAGGGGCGCCAGCGCGTCGCGCATGTCGTCGCAGAGGTGGCAATACGCCCGCACCAGCAGCGTCAACCGCCGCGGCGCTTGACTGTCGGCGGTCAATTCGGGGGCCCTTCAGGGCCGTCTGTCACTCGCTGCCGCTGCCGAGCTTGATGGTCGAGTAAAACTGGCGCTCGCCGCGCCGAAGCAGGAAGGTCACCGAGCTGCCCTTTTCCAGCTTGGCGATCTGCGCGTTGAGCTGCTCGGCGCTTTTCGCATCGATGGTCGCGCCGCGGTTGATGATGGCGAGAATCACGTCGCCGGGCTGGATGTCGCCGCGCGCGCTGCCGCTGATGTCCTCGATCCCGACGCCGTTCTTGATCTCGAGCTCTTTTTTCTGCTCGTCGCTCAAATCGACCAGCGACAATCCCATACGATTGGGCTTGGCCTTTTCCTTGTCCTTGCTGGCCGGCGCACGTCGCGCAGGATTGGCGCCTTCGTCTTCCTTCAGCTCGGCGACGGTGACATTGACGTCCTTGCTTGCGCCTTTGCGCCAGAGCTGCAGCACGATCTTGGTCCCGGGCTTGATCGCCGTGATGATGCGAGGCAGCTCGGCGGACGAGTTCACCGTGCGTCCGTCGGCCTTGACGATGATGTCGCCCTGCTCGATGCCCGCTTTGTCTGCGGGCCCGCCCTTCTCGACCGAATTGACCAGCGCGCCCTGCGCCTTGGTCAATCCAAATGCATCCGCCGTTTCGCGGCTGACTTCCTGGATCTGCACGCCGATCCGGCTGCGCGTCACCCGGCCTTTTTCCTGGATCTGCTTGGTGACGTTGATCGCCACATCGATCGGAATCGCGAACGCGAGTCCCATCGAGCCTCCGGTCCGGCTGTAGATCATCGAGTTGACCCCGACCACCTCGCCCTTCAGGTTGAACAAGGGGCCGCCGGAGTTGCCTGGGTTGATCGGAACATCGGTCTGGATGAACGACACCAGGTTTTCGTTCGGCAGCTCGCGGCCCTTGGCGCTGACGATGCCGGCGGTGATGGTGTTCTCGAGACCGAAAGGCTTGCCGATCGCGGCCACCCATTCACCGACCTTGAGCTTGTCCGGATCGCCGATGAGCACCTTGGGCAGCCCGGTGGCGTCGATCTTCAGCAGCGCCACGTCGGTGCGCTTGTCGGTGCCGACCACCTTGGCCTTGAACTCGCGCTTGTCGGTCAGCTTGACCGAGACCTCGCTCGCATCGTCGACGACGTGGGCGTTGGTCAGAATGTATCCATCCGCGGACAGGATGAAGCCGGAACCGGTCGACTGCTGCTCGAAATCGTGCGGACGCGGATTGTTTCGCGGAATCTGGCCGAAACGGCGGAAGAACTCGTAGAACGGATCGTCCTCGGAGAGCTCCGGCATCGCCGAACGCTTCGATTTCTGGGTGACGTCGATGCTCACCACCGCCGGTCCCTGCTGTTCGTAGAGCTCGGTAAAGTCGGGCAGGCCCTTGCCCACTTGCGCGGGTGCAGCCGGAGTGAACCAGAGGACGCTCACCATCGCGCCCAGCGCAGTCAGAATGCGTAGTTTCATGCGGATTTCCTAACGAAAAGCCAAAGATGCCGCCGGCGACCTATCGGTGCGCAACGGAGTATGCGATCTGCCGAACCGTCGCGCCCGGCGCCTCGCCCAGGACCGTGACCAGATAATCGTCGAGCTGCCGGCTGTAGACGTTGATTCCTCCCTGATGCGACAGTCCGACCGGCTGCGGCGTCGCCGGCGTCGGCTCGACGAACACCGACACCGCAACCAGACCGTCGGAAAACACCAGGTGCGCCACGGGAGCGCCCTTGCCGCGCAGCGTGCGAAAGCCTTCCACGACCTTGGCGAAGCCCGGCGGGAGATCCTTCACGGTCCATCCCGTATCCTGCGGCTGCACTTCGCCCGGAGGAGATTCGCGCACCTGCCAATCGGTCGGAACGGAAGAAAATGGCGGTTTGACCAACTCGCGGTCGAGCTTGATGCCGATCTGCACGTCGGTGAAAGCGAATTGCTCGATCGGCTCGTTCTTTTCGTTGAGCAGTCGCGCCTTGACCAGCAATCCGCTGGCAATGTCGGCCCAGAATTTGTGGCCGTATCGCAACCCGTCCTTCGGCTCGAAAACGAACGCCTGCGTCTCGAGGCCGGCGATGCGCACGAACTCTCCCTTGCGGAAGAAATAATACGCGGCGAGCGCGTTCAATTGCTGCGGGAGCAGCGAGGGGAAAGCGTTGCGGAAAGACCGCGGCTCGATGCGGATGATCTTGGCGTCGGGGTAGTAGCAGCGGACCAGATCATTGTTGCGAATGACTTCGCGCGCAGGCCCGTCGAGGTTGATCAGCTTCTCGAACTCGCTGCCGGATTCGAGCAGATGGACAAGGTGCGAGGTTTCGACCCTGCCTCCGTGCTCATAAACGATGGTGCCGACGTAATTGAGACCTCGTGCAGCGCCGGCTGCGCGCTGGAGCCAGGCGGCGGCATCCTGGCCGCTGGCGGCCGGAACCGCCACCAGCGACGCCACGACGAGCCCGGTGCGACAGCCAACGCCGATGAAGCCGGCGACTCCGCCCAGCCGGCGGCGAGAAGCCGCCAGCGTGCTACGGGCGCGCATCCGGTTCGGTGGCCGCGACTGCGCGAAGATAGGGTCGGGCGCCCTGGATCGCCGTGGTCGGCGAGTACTCCTGATGCACCAGCAGATACTCGTTATCGACCACCGGCCGGGTATCGGCCGCGCGCACCGTCGCCGCCAGTCTCGCCGTGGCAAGCGCCGCGGGCATGCTTCCGTCGCCCGCAGGAAGCGTAGTCATCGCCACCCAGCCGACGACGCTAATCGCCGCGACCGTCGCTGCCGCAGCCCAGGCCACCGCCGCCGGAGCGGGTCTGCGCCGTGGCGGAGACAATACCGTCGGCTCCGCCGAAAGCCGCGTTGCAAAACGTGCGGCAAAACCGGGCATCATCGCGCCCGAGCCGCGAAGCGTGTCGCCGATGACGTGATAGCACACCCACGTCGTAATCGAGCCGGCGTCCCTGAGGTGCGTACAGACACCCTCGATGTGCATGACGTCCAGCTCGCCGTCCACCAGCAGTGAGATTTCCTCCGCCTTCGACTTCATTGCACCGTTAGCGAGATCGTCGCCCGGCGCACCTTGCAATTTGCCCATCACCATCTCCGGTCCTTGTCGGTCCCCAGGAGCGGCCGCAGCTCGGCCGCGATCGCTTCTCGCGCCCGAAAGATCCGGGAGCGCACTGTGCCAATCGGACAATTCATCACGTTGGCAATCTCGTCATAGCTCAGGCCCTCGATTTCGCGCAGCGTGATCGCCGTGCGAAGATCTTCGGGCAGCGCCTCCATCGCCTTGTTGACGGTGTTGGCTATCTGCTTGCCGTGCAACTCGTCTTCCGGCGTCGCCGAATCGCGCAGCTGCTCGGCATCCTCGAAATTCTCCGCCTCTTCGTTGTCGAATCCGGTCGACGTCGGTGCCCGTCTACCCATCGCGACCAGATAATTCTTGGCGGTGTTGATCGCGATTCTGTACAGCCACGTATAAAACGCGCTATCTCCGCGAAAGCTCGGCAGTGCGCGGTAGGCCTTGATGAATGCCTCCTGCGTCACGTCCTCGACTTCGGCGGGGTCGCGCACCAGCCGCGACAGCAGCCGTCCCAGCTTGCGCTGGTACTTCAATACCAGCAGCTCGAAGGCACGCTTGTCACCCCGCTGCGCACGCTCCACCAGCTGCTGATCTACTTCGCGGTCAGCCATCCGCGGGCGGTCCCTGAGTCATTCGTTATTATCGCCGCACCGCAGATGGTGGGCGCGACACCCGCCGGCAGTATAGCCGAGCCGTCCGCTGCCTTGAGGACGGCCGTGACGGGAGCCTGCTTCCTAGACCGTCCGGCCCCCGGTTAGTTCAGTCGCAACCCGCTTATGTGCGCACGGCTTTAGCCCCGCGCCTGGAGGTCGACGGCGGGCGAGACCTTGCCGGTGACGATGCCGCGATAATTGCGCAATACCGGCTCTCGCCAGGCCGAGAGCTCGCTCCGCTGCGTGTCGTCGAGGAGCCCCAGCTGATCGAGGACCGCAACGGTCGCCGGGTGCAGCCCGCGGGCGTTGCCGTCGACGACCTTGAGCGCGATCCCCCAGCCCTTGCTTCGCACGCCGAGCGCTTGCACGCCTTCGGCGCCGACCTTGGTGACCCAGTCCCCGCGCCCGGCGCGCATCAGGGTCAGATCGTTGCGCTTGTCGCCCGAGACCATCTCCGGGTACGCGCGCATCGACTGCGCCAGCGTGACCGGCGCCCTGCCGTAACGCGCGTCTTCGCGCTCGCCCGCGAGTTTCGCGTAGGCGTACGCGAGGCGCGACAGCGGCACCGCATAGTTGGGCGCGGAACATCCGTCCACTCCGCTGACGAGGTCCTTTTCGGCAACGCCGGTCATGTGCGCCACCGCCGTGCGTATGGCTCGCTGCAGCGGGTGCTCGAACGCGACGTAGTCATCCGTCGCCAGGCCGCATTGCCGGCAATAAGCGAGCATTCCGGAGTGCTTGCCGGAGCAGTTGTGATGCAGGGTCGAAAACCGGGCGCCGGCCGGCGGCAGCTCGTCGTGCGCTGCGTAGTACAGCGGCGGGTGGATGCCGCACATCAGCTGCTCCGGCACGCAGCCGATGCGTTTGAGCATATCGGCGACCGCCTCGACGTGTCGCGGCTCGCCGGAGTGGCTGGCGCAAAGCAGCGCGATCTGCGGCGCCGAAAACCCGAATCGCTCGACGCCGCCGCCGGCGACGAAAGGCAGCGCCTGGAGTGGCTTGAGCGCGCTGCGCGTGGTGGTCGGGAACTCCGGATCGCCCGCGGAAAAAAGCAGCCGGCCCTCGGCATCGACCACGGCGACCGACCCGTAATGAACGCTTTCGGTCGCGTCGCCGCGGCTGACGATGGCGAGCGGCGCAAGGAGGGACACGGAGGATGGGATGGTGGGCACGATAGGCCGCGAGAGCTCGCGCGTCTTGGTCAAAAGGCTCGCGGTCTCACGAGGCCAGCGCCTGCCGGATTTGCTCCAGCGCGGCGGGGTCTTCGATGGTCGTGATGTCTCCGACAAGCCGCCCCTCCGCGATGGCCTGGATCGACCGGCGCAGCAACTTGCCTGAGCGCGTCTTCGGCAGCATGGAGACGAAATGCACCTTGTCCGGACGCGCGATCGCGCCGAGCTGGCGATCGACGGTATCCATGACCTCCTTGCGCATCCGCGCTTCGCTTTCCGGCGTGGCGATCGACGATGGATCCTTCACCACCGCGAAGGCGACGGGAACCTGGCCCTTGATGGCATCGGCGACGCCGACCACCGCCACCTCGGCAATGCCGGCGTGCGCCTGCACCGCCTCCTCGATTTCGCGCGTTCCCAGGCGATGGCCGGCGACGTTGATCACGTCGTCGGTGCGGCCAAGCACGAAGTAGTAGCCGTCGCCGTCGCGCGTCGCCCAGTCGAACGTGGAATACGCCATGCGCTGCGGAAAGGTCGAGAAATACGTTTCGACAAAGCGCCTGTCGTCGCCCCAGACGGTGGTCATGCAGCCCGGAGGCAGTGGAGGCACGATCGCTAGCACGCCTTTTTCGCCGCTGCCGGCTTCCGCGCCGGTCACTTCGTCGAGCAGCTTCACGTCGTAGCCGCAGGTTGGAAACGACGGGCTGCCGAATTTGCGCGGCGTGTCCTCGATGCCGGGTTGCGCCGAGAGTATCGGCCAACCGCTCTCGGTCTGCCAGTAGTTGTCGACGATGGGCACGCCCAGCGCGTCCGCGGCCCAGTGCGCCGTCGGCTCGTCGAGCGGCTCTCCGGCGAGAAAGAGATAACGCAGCGACGACAGGTCGTGTTTTTTCATGAACGCCGTGTCCTGCCTCTTGAGCACGCGTATCGCCGTCGGCGAGGTGAACATGGTGCGCACCTTGCACTCGGCGACGATCTGCCACCAGATGCCCGGGTCGGGCCGGATCGGAAGCCCTTCGTACATGACCGTGGTCGAGCCATTGAGGAGCGGCGCGTAGACGATGTACGAATGTCCGACCACCCAGCCGATGTCGCTGGTGGTAAACATGGTCTCGCCAGGTGCCACGCAGAAAATATCGCGCATCGACGCCGCCAGCGCGACCGCGTAGCCGCCGGTGTCGCGCTGGATGCCCTTGGGATTGCCTGTGGTCCCCGACGTGTACAGAATGTACGACGGCTCCGACGATTCGAGCCACTCGCAGGCGACGCTCGCGCCGGCGTGCTGTTTCGCCAGCGCGGCGTAATCCAGATATCGACTGTCGCCTTTCGCTGTCGCTGGATCGAGCCCGCGATCGACGACGACGACAGCCGCCGGCGGATGCTGTGCGATGTTCATCGCTTCGTCGACGAGGTGGCGGTAGGGCACCGTTTTCCCGCCGCGCATGCCCGCGTCGGCGGTGATCATGACCTTGGGTTTCGCGTCATCGATGCGGGTGGCCAGGCTCGCCGCGGCAAAGCCGCCGAACACCACCGAGTGGATGGCGCCGATGCGCACCGTCGCCAGCATCGCGAACACCGCCTCCGGGATCATCGGCATGTAGATCAGCACGCGATCGCCCTTGCCGACGCCTTGCGCTTTCAGGACCGCGGCAAAGGTGCTGACCTCGGCGTGCAGCTCGGCGTAGGTGTAGGTGTTGCGCGCGCCGGTCTCGGTCGACACGAACACCAGCGCCGGCTGGCTTGCGCGCAACGGTAGATGACGGTCCAGCGCGTTATGGCAAAGATTGGTGCGGCCGCCCACGAACCAGCGGGCGAACGGCGGATGACTGTAGTCGAGTACCTGCGAAAATGGCGTCTGCCAGTCGATCAGCGCGGCGCGCTCGCGCCAGAACGCGGCGCGATCCACAAGAGAGCGTCGATGGGTCTCCGCGTAAGACGACGTCTTGGCCACTCTGACCGTCACAGTCCCGCGATGTCGGCGCCGATGCGCACCACGGTCCTGCCCCGCACCATGCCCTTGAGGAAGGCGTCGAAATGCGTCGGCAAATCGGCAAAATCGATGGTCACGACCTTGGCCTGCACCCGCGTGGGCCGCCACTCGTTGGCCAGCCGGTCCCACAATTTTTGGCGCAGCGGCATCGGGCACTCCGAGCTGTTGACGCCCAGCAGCTGAACGCCGCGAAGAATGAACGGCATCACCGTGGTCGTCAGCCGCACGTCGGCGGCAAGGCCCACGCTGGCCACGGTTCCATTCTGCTTCATGTTGGCCAGCATCCACGCCAGCACCTCGCCGCCGAGGTTGTCGACGGCGCCGGCCCAAGTGGCTTTTTCGAGCGGCCGGATCTTGGACAGGTCGAGGCTCTGCCGCAGCACGACCTCTGCCGCTCCGATCGAGCGCAGGTAATCGCCTTCCTTCTCCTTGCCGGTCAGCGCCACCACGTGATAGCCGAGCTTGGCCAGGATGTCGATCGCGACACTGCCGACACCGCCGGTCGCGCCATTGACGATCACCGGGCCGCTGCGCGGGGTCAGGCCGTTGTGCTGCATGAGCTCGATCGCCTGCGCCGCGGTGAATCCCGCGGTTCCCAGCGTCATCGCCTCGAACGCGGTCATGTTGGGCGAGCGTTTGACCACCCAGTCGCCGGGAACGCGCACGTATTCGGAATATCCGCCATCGTGCGCGACGCCGAGATCGTAGGCGTGCACGATCACCTTGTCGCCATGCTTGAATCGCGGATCGGCGGACGTTTCGACCGTTCCCGCCATGTCGATGCCGGCAACCGTCGGGTACTTGCGCATGATCTTGCCGGCGCCCTTGTACGACAGCGCATCCTTGTAATTGATCGTCGAATACTTGGTCTTGACGACCACGTCGCCGGGATCGAGCTCGTCAAGAGTCATCTCGACAAAGCGGCTCGACACATCGCTGTCTTCCTGAAAAGTACGGTATGCCTTGAACTTCTGCACGGGACAGTCCTCCTCGTTTTCCTCGGTTTCGCTCTTGTTCGCGGTCAGCGGTCAGCGGTCAGGATAGGATTTCGGCCACCTGCGCACCTTCTCCCGCCTGGTGCGGCAGCGCCATGTATTCCCGGGTGCGCATTTCGATCAAACGGCTGACCGTGCGCGCGAACTCCTGGCTGTTGGGTCCCTCCAGGTACAGCTCCGCCGCGGGAACCGCCGCCGAAAGCAGCAACTTTACCCGATGATCGTAAAGTACGTCGACGAGCCACGTAAATCGCCTGGCCGCATTGCCCGTGTCGGCGGTCAGGCGCGGCACGTCGGACACGATGACCACCGCGAAGCGGCGCGCGAGCTCGAGATAGTCGACCTGCGATCTCGGACCCTCGCATAGCGTGGCGAAGCTGAACCAGACCACGCCGCCGGCACGACGCTTGGCCCGGACGCTGCGCAGCTCGACAGTGAGGCCCGGATCCTCATCGGGTCCAGGCCGCATGCGGTCGAACAGCGCCGCGAGCTGCGCGTCCGCCGTTCCTGGCGCCGCGACGTAGTAACACGACGATTGCTCCAGCGCGCGCAGGCGGTAGTCGGTTTCACCGTCGATCTCGATCACGTCGAGCCATTCCTCGAGCAGCGCAATCGTGGGCAACAGATGCTGTCGCTGCAGGCCATCCGGGTAGAGATCGTCGGGATGGTAATTCGACGTCATCACGAACACCACACCGCGTTTGAACAGCGCGGTGAGAAGGCGCCCGAGGATCATCGCGTCGGCGACGTCGGACACGTGGAACTCGTCGAAGCAGACCAGCCGATGACGGCGCGCGATGCGGGCGGCGACGGCAGAGAGCGGATCGACTGCGTGCGTCAGCGTGCGAAGCTCGTCGTGCACGCCTTTCATGAAGGCGTGGAAATGAACGCGGGTCTTGCGGCGCAGGGGCACCGCGGCGTAGAACGCATCCATCAGGAAGCTCTTGCCGCGGCCAACGCCACCCCACAGGTAGATACCGCGTGGCGGGACCGGCTCGTTGAACCAGCGCCGGAGCAACGACCGGCGCGCCAGGACAAAGGCCGCGAATTGGTCGTGCAGCAGCTCCAGCCGCGCGAGCGCAGCGAGCTGCGACCGGTCGAGCACGATGTTGCGCTGCTCGAGCACAGGCGCCAGGTACGCGGCAACCGCGCCCGAGACGACGACGTTCGGATCAGCGGCGTCGTTCATGAGGTCAGCGCGGCCATGAACGACGCTTGAGGAAAAATCAGTAGTTGAGCGAGCGCTTGTCGACCGCCAGCGCCGCTTCCTTGGTTGCTTCCGACAGCGAGGGATGAGCGTGGCAGATTCGGGCGATGTCTTCGCTCGACGCGCCGAACTCCATCGCTACGACGCCTTCCGCGATCAGCTCGGAGGCGAGCGGGCCGATGACATGCATGCCTAGCACGCGGTCCGTTTTCGCATCGGCCAGAATCTTGACGAAGCCGCTGGTGTCGCCCAGCGCGCGGGCGCGGCCATTGGCCATGAACGGAAAGGTGCCGGCGCGGTAGGCGGTGCCGGCGTCCTTGAGCTGCTTTTCGCTTTGTCCCACCCACGCGATTTCGGGCGAGGTGTAGATCACCCACGGCACGGTGTTGAAATCGACGTGGCCGTGCTGGCCGGCGATACGCTCGGCGACGGCGACGCCCTCCTCCTCGGCCTTGTGCGCCAGCATCGGCCCGCGGACCACGTCGCCAATCGCCCAGACGTTGGCAAGGTTGGTCCGGCATAGCTCGTCGACGGTGACGAAGCCGCGCTCGTCGAGTACCAAGCCGACCGCCGCGGCGTCGAGTCCGGTGGTGTGCGGCACGCGTCCGATCGACACGATGAGCTTGTCGAAGGTCGCCGACTTGGCTTTTCCTTCGCCGTCGGTGTATTCGACGGTGATGTTTTTCTTCACCTTGACGGCACCGATCTTCACCCCAAGCTCGATCGCCAGGCCCTGCTTGGCGAACAGCTTCCACGCCTCCTTGGCAACCTGCTCGTCGGCGGCGCCGAGAAAGACGGGCAGCGCTTCGAGCACGGTCACTTGCGCGCCGAGCCGGCGCCAGACGCTGCCCATCTCGAGGCCGATGACGCCGGCTCCGATCACTCCCAGCGACTTGGGGACCTCGGCGATGGCAAGCGCGCCGTCATTGTCGAGGATGAGGCGATTGTCAAACGCCGCGCCCGGCAGCGCGCGCGGCGACGATCCGGTGGCGACGATGACGTGCTTCGCGCTGAGCGTCGGGTTGCCGTTCCCGGAGACTTCGATCGACCATCCGTCCGCGGCAGCGCCGGCGGGGGCGACGGAGCGTGCGGCAAAGCGGGCGACGCCGTTGTAGAAGGCGATCTTGTTTTTCTTGAACAGGTAGAGAATGCCTTCGTTGTTCTGGCGGACGACCTTTTCCTTCCGCGCCTGCATCTGCTTCAGATTCAGCGACAGTTCCTTGATTTCGATCCCGTGGTCGGCGAAGGTGTGCCCGGCGTGCTCGAAGTGTTCGGACGACTGCAGCAGCGCCTTGGAGGGAATGCAGCCGACGTTGGTGCAGGTGCCGCCGGGCGCCGGCTTGCCGTCCGCCGTCTTCCAGTCATCGACGCACGCGGTCTTGAAGCCGAGCTGCGCGGCACGAATCGCGGCGGTATACCCGCCGGGACCGGCACCGATGACGACGACATCGAAAGCCTCGGCCATGTCAGGAGATCCTATGGCGCATCGATGGCCGCTCAGAGATCCAGGAGCATTCGCGCGGGATCCTCGAGCGCATCCTTGATCGCCACCAGCGACAGCACCGCTTCGCGGCCATCGATGATCCGATGGTCGTACGACTGCGCGAGGTAGTTCATGGGCCGCACGACGACCTGTCCGTTCTCGACCACCGCGCGGTCCTTGGTCGCGTGCACGCCGAGGATCGCCGATTGTGGCGGATTAATGATCGGCGTCGACAGCATCGAGCCGAACACGCCACCGTTGGAGATGGTGTAGGTGCCTCCGGTCAGCTCTTCGACGGTGAGCTTTCCCTCGCCTGCCCGCTTGCCGAAATCGGCGACCGCTTTTTCGATTTCGGCGATCGACATCAGGTCCGCGTCGCGCAGGATGGGCACCACCAGCCCGCGCGGGCTTCCGACCGCGATGCCGATGTCGAAGTAGCCGTGATAGATGATGTCGGTGCCGTCGATCGACGCGTTCACCGCCGGAAATTTCTTCAGCGCATGCACCGCGGCCTTGACGAAGAAGCCCATGAAGCCGAGCTTGACGCCGTGCTCCTTCTCGAAGCGGTCCTTGTAGCGAGCGCGCAGCTCGAGCACCGGGGCCATGTTCACTTCGTTGAAGGTGGTGAGAATCGCCGCGGTCGATTGCGACTGCACCAGCCGCTCGGCAACGCGTTGCCGGAGCCGCGACATCGGAACGCGCTGCTCGGGACGATCGCCCTGCACGTGAGCGGCTGCGGGCGCTTTTGCGCTTGGCGCGGCAGGAGTCGATGCGGGGACGGGCGCCGGTTTCGCCGTGTCGGCTTTGGATCCGGCGGTAGCGATCACGTCGCCCTTGGTGATCCGCCCGCCGCGGCCCGTCCCGGGAACATCGGCCGCCGCGATGTTCTGGTCGGCCATCATCTTGCGCGCCGCGGGCAGCGCGGTTGGAGAGGCGGAGGACGACGCCTGAGCATTCGCCGCTGCTGCGGGCGCCTGCGGTGCCACGGGAGCCGGCGCGGTCGACACTTTGGCGGCCGGCGCTGCAGGCGCCGCGCCCGCAGCTTCCGCTGCCTTGCCCTCGGTGTCGATCACCGCAATGACTTCCTGCGCGGTGACCGTCGAGCCATCGGGCTTGAGAATCTCGACCAGGACGCCGGCATTCGACGCCGGGAGCTCGAGCACCACCTTGTCGGTCTCGATGTCGATCAGATTTTCGTCGCGCTTGACCGACTGTCCGGGTTTCTTGTGCCAGCTGACCAGCGTCGCCTCGGCGACGGACTCCGGCAGAACCGGCACTTTGACTTCAATTCTCATCCACTATCCTCTGTGCTTCGGTGGCGCAAGAGACTGCTGCGATCAAATCGCGCGCTCGTTGCTTCCGGAATGCGCGCTCAGGCGTTCATCAGAGTGCACTCCGTGCGCACTCAGTGTGCTGTAACCATCTCGCCGGACGCGAGCTCGGCCGCAAATGCGTCCTCGATCAGCTTCTTCTGCTGCTCGAGATGCTTGGACAGGTAGCCGACCGCGGGTGAAGCCGAGATCGGACGCCCGGCATAGGAAAGCAGCTGGGTGCCGGCGATATCGGCCCTGAGGTAGGCGCGCAGACGGTACCACGCGCTCTGATTCTGCGGCTCCTCCTGGCACCACACGACTTCCCTTGCGTTCGGATACTTGGCCACTTCAGCCTTGAAGTCCGCGTGTGGAAACGGGTACTGCTGCTCGAGACGGATGACCGCGATGTCGGCGATCTTGTTCTCGCGCTGGTAAGCCAGCAGGTCGTAATACACCTTGCCGCTGCAGACGATCACCCGGCGCACGTTCTTTGCCATCAGGCCGGCGCCGTCGCCGATGACGGTATGGAAATGACCCAGCGCGAGATCGTCGAGCGTCGATACCGCTTCCTTGTGCCGCAACAGGCTTTTCGGGCTCATCACGATCAGCGGCTTGCGAAAATCGCGCAACATCTGCCGCCGCAGCAAATGGAAGATCTGCGCCGGCGTCGTCGGTACGCAGACCTGCATGTTGTGCTCGGCGCAAAGCTGCAGGTAGCGCTCGGGACGCGCCGAGGAGTGCTCCGGACCTTGGCCCTCGTAACCGTGCGGCAGCAGCAGCGTCAAGCCGCAGACGCGGCCCCATTTCACTTCGCCGGAAGAGATGAACTGGTCGATCACCACTTGCGCGCCGTTGGCGAAGTCGCCGAATTGCGCCTCCCATACGACCAGCTGCCCCGGCTCCGATGTCGAGTAGCCGTACTCGAAGCCGAGCACCGCCTCCTCGGAAAGCACCGAGTCGATCACTTCGAAGTCCGGCTGTCCTTCCTTGACGTGCTGCAACGGAATCCACGTTCCCGAATCCCATTTCTCGCGATTCTGGTCGTGCAGCACCGCGTGCCGGTGCGAAAACGTGCCGCGGCCCGAGTCCTGGCCGGACAAGCGCACGCCGTGGCCCTCGTTGAGCAGCGTCGCATAGGCGAGCGTTTCGCCCATGCCCCAATCGAGCGGGAGCTCGCCCTCGCCCATCGCTTTCCGATCGGCAATGACTTTTTCAACCCGCGGGTGCAGCTTGAACTCGACCGGAATGTCGGTCACTTTCCGGGCCATCGCCTGCAGCGTCTTCTTCGGCAATGCCGTCTTGGCGTCATCGTCCCAGTGCTTGCCCACGAATTTGGACCAGTCGACCGCGAACGGCGGCTTGTAATTGGACAGGATCGTGGTGTTGGTGTGATAGCCCTTGTCCATGGCCGCGCGATAGGTGTTGATCATCGCGTCGGCCTCTTCCGGCGTGATCACGTTCGCCTTTTGGAGCCTTTCGGCATATAAGGCGCGTGTGCCCGGATGCTCGCGGATGCGCTTGTACATCAGCGGCTGGGTGATCATCGGCTCATCGGCCTCGTTGTGGCCCTGCTTGCGAAAACAGACCAGGTCGATGAACACGTCCTTGTGATACTTGTGGCGATATTCCATCGCCATTTCCACCGCCAGGAGGCACGCTTCCGGATCGTCGCCGTTGACGTGGAAGATCGGCGCCTCGACCATTTTCGCGACGTCGGTGCAATAGAGCGTGCCGCGGGTATCGCGCGGGTCCGAGGTCGTGAAGCCGATCTGATTGTTGACGACGATGTGGATCGTGCCGCCGGTCTTGTAGCCTCGCGTCTGCGACAGGTTGAGCGTCTCCTGCACCACGCCCTGGCCGGCGATCGCCGCGTCTCCATGGATCAGCACCGGCAACACCTGGTCACGCGTCGCATCCTTGCGCCGGTGCTGGCGGGCGCGCACCGATCCCTCGACGACGGGGTCGACGATCTCGAGGTGCGACGGATTGAACGCCAGCGTCAGATGCATCGGGCCGCCGGGCGTCACGACGTCGGACGAAAACCCCTGGTGATATTTGACGTCGCCCGCCGACAGATCGCTGGCATGCTTGCCTTCGAACTCGGCGAACAGGTCCTTGGGCATCTTGCCCAGAATGTTGACCAGAACGTTGAGCCGGCCGCGATGCGACATGCCGATGACGGTTTCCTGCACGCCGGCGGCGCCCGCGATCTGGATCAGGTGATCGAGCATCGGAATCATCGAGTCGCCGCCTTCGCCGGAAAAACGCTTCTGCCCGACGTACTTGGTGTGCAGGTAGCGCTCCAGCGTCTCGGCCGCGGTGAGCCGTTCCAGGAGGTGCTTGCGAAATTCGGGCGGATAATCCGGACAAGACCGCAACGGTTCCAGTCGCTCCTGCACAAAGCGCTTCTGCGGCGTATCGGACATGTACATGTACTCGGCGCCGAAGCTGCGGCAGTAGGTTTCCTGCAGCGCGACGATCAGGTCGCGCAGGCGCATGCGGTTCGCGCCTCCGGGCGCTCCTTTGAACGAGCCGATGTCGTACTCGGTGTCGAAGTCTGCCTCGGAGAAGCCGTAGGTCTTGATGTCGAGATCGGCGATATATGGGCGTTCGGCGCGCTTAAGGGGATCGATGTCGGCCTGGAATACGCCCAGCGTGCGGTACTTGCTGATCAGCCGCAATACCAGCACCTGCTTGTGCATGGCCGCGGCGTCGACCATGCCGCCGGCGAGCTTGCGATGCTTGGCGAGTTGAATGAACGACTCGATGACCGGTGCGTGCGCGACGTCCGCCTCGCCGCCGCGGAGGGTGTCGAAGTACGCGCGCCAATCGGCGCCCACCGCGGTCGGATCGGCGAGGTACGCCTCGTACTGCTCCTCGATGAACGGCGCGTTGCCGCCGAAAAGCGTGCTGCTGTTCTCGAATTCCTGCATCGTGCTCATGGCGTCACCTGTAATCTTGGGTCGGACGACGTGGATGCAAGCGAAGGCAGCAGTCTCTAGCGCTTGGCCGCGGCGGCAACGTCCCGGCGGACGGCGCCGCAATAGAGCTGGCGCGGCCGCCCGATCTTCTGGTCGGGGTCGGAGATCATCTCGTTCCACTGCGCGATCCAGCCGACCGTCCGCGCCAGGGCGAAGATGGCGGTAAAGAGGCTCACCGGAATCCCGATCGCGCGCTGCACGATGCCCGAATAGAAGTCGACATTCGGATACAGCTTGCGCTTGACGAAGTATTCGTCTTCGAGCGCGATCTTTTCCAGCGCCATGGCCAGCTTGAACAGCGGGTCATCGTGCAGGCCGAGCGCTTCCAGCACCTCGTAGCAGGTTTCGCGCATCAGCTTGGCGCGCGGATCGTAGTTCTTGTACACGCGATGGCCGAAGCCCATCAGCTTCACGCCCGAGTTCTTGTCCTTGGCGCGCTTGACGAAGTCGCCGATCTTGGACACGTCGCCGATCTCCTGCAGCATGTTCAGCGCCGCTTCGTTGGCGCCGCCGTGCGCGGGGCCCCAGAGGCACGCAATGCCCGCGGCGATGCAGGCGAAAGGATTGGCGCCCGACGAACCGGCAAGCCGCACCGTCGAGGTCGAGGCGTTCTGCTCGTGGTCGGCGTGGAGGATGAAGATGCGGTCGAGCGCGCGCACCAGAACGTCGTTGACCTTGTATTCCTCGCAAGGCACCGAGAACATCATGCGCATGAAGTTCGCCGTGTAACCGAGCTCGTTGCGCGGGTACACGAACGGCTGCCCCATCGTGTACTTGTGGCAACTTGCCACCAACGTCGGCAGCTTGGCGATAAGGCGGATCGCCGACACTTCGCGATGGTGCGCGTCGGTGATGTCGAGCGAGTCGTGGTAGAACGCGGACAGCGACCCGACGACCCCGACCAGCATCGCCATCGGATGCGAGTCGCGGCGGAAGCCGCGGAAAAACTGGTTCATCTGCTCGTGCACCATGGTGTGGTTGGTGACCATGCTCACGAATTTGGACTTCTCGGCCGGGGTCGGCAGCTCGCCCTTGAGCAGCAGGTAGCAGACCTCGAGAAAGTCGCAGTTCACCGCCAGCTGCTCGATCGGGTAGCCGCGATAGAGGAGCTCGCCCTTGTCGCCGTCGATATAGGTGATGGACGAAGTGCACGCTGCCGTCGACATGAATCCCGGGTCGTATGTAAAACGGCCTGTCTTGGCGTAGAGCGGCCGGATATCGATCACCTCCGGCCCGATCGTTCCCGGCAGAATCGGAAAACTGATCTCAGGCGAGCCGTCACTGAAACTCAAGGTGGCGTTCTTGTCTGTCATGGCGTCAATCTCCGGCAGCACTCGTTATCGGAACGCGCGACAACAGCGCGCATCCCGCGGATCCTCACACGGCTCTCAAACGCTCGAGCAACGGCATCACCGCTACATCGGCGGGCTCTTGGCGGCCCGACAGCATTTCCCACAAATCGTTGTCGCTCAAGCTAAGCATCGAATCCAGCGCCGCCACCTCGGCGTCGGTAATCTGGTCGCCGCGGCTGTCGAGAAAGCGGGTCAGGATCAGGTCGTTCTCGAGCATGCCGCGCCGGCAGCGCCAGCGAAGGCGATTCAGCGATGTCTGATCCATGTCGCCGCGAGCGCGCGGTCACACCGCGCGCTTGACCATGATCTCGCGAATCTTTCCAATCGCCCGCGTCGGGTTGAGGCCTTTCGGGCAGACATCGACGCAATTCATGATCGTGTGGCAGCGGAACAACCGATACGGATCCTCGAGGTTGTCGAGCCGCTCGCTGGATGCGTGATCGCGCGAGTCGGCGATGAAACGGTATGCCTGCAGCAGTCCGGCCGGCCCGACGAACTTGTCCGGGTTCCACCAGAACGACGGGCACGCCGTCGAGCAGCACGCGCACAGGATGCATTCGTACAGGCCGTCGAGCTCGTCCCGGTCGGCGGGCGACTGCAGCCGCTCCTTTTCCGGTGGCGGCGTGTCGTTGACCAGGTACGGCTTGATCGAATGGTATTGCTTGAAGAACTGGCTCATGTCGACGATGAGATCGCGGATCACGGGTAGGCCCGGCAACGGCCGCAGCTCGACCGGCTCCTTCACGTCCTTCAGATTGGTGATGCACGCGAGACCGTTCTTGCCGTTGATGTTCATCGCATCGGAGCCGCACACGCCTTCGCGGCAGGAGCGGCGAAACGACAGCGTGTCGTCCTGCGCCTTGAGCCTGATGATCGCGTCGAGCAGCATCCGATCGTGCGGATCGAGCTTGACCTCGTAATCCTGCATCCGCGGTGCGGCGTCCTTTTCGGGATCGTAGCGGTAGATCTTGAACTTCATCCGATCGGCTCCGGCTCTCAGTACGTGCGGGTCTTGGGTGGAAACGCGTCGACGCTCAACGGCTTCAGATTGACCGGCTTGTAATCAAGCCGGTTGCCGTCGCGATACCACAGGGTATGTTTCAGCCACGCGGCGTCATCGCGCGCCGGATAGTCGCTGCGCGCCTGCGCGCCACGGCTCTCGCGCCTGGCCTCGGCCGAGACGATGGTCGCCTTGGCGGTCTCGATCAGATTGTCGAGCTCCAGCGCCTCGACCCGCGCGGTGTTGAACGTCTTGCTCTTGTCCTTGATCGCGATCCGCTGCACCCGCTCGTCGAGCGCCGCCACCTTCGTCACACCCTCGCTCAAAAGCTGCTGATTGCGAAACACGGCGCAATGCGCCTGCATGGTCTGGCGGAGGTCGTTCGCAACGTCGGCGACCTGCTCGCCCGAGGTCGCCGCGTCGAGCCTTGCCAGCCGGGCCAGCGTCGTGTCGGCCGCGTTCGCCGGCAGCGTCTTGTGCGGGCGGCGCGCCAGCTGCTGGTCGACGATGAAATTGCCCGCGGCGCGTCCGAAGACCAGCAGATCCAGGAGCGAATTGGTGCCGAGGCGATTGGCGCCATGGACCGAAACGCAGGCGCACTCGCCGATCGCATAAAAACCCTCGATCACCGCATTCGGATCGCCGTCACGCGGCGCAACCACCTGGCCGTGGATATTGGTCGGAATGCCGCCCATCTGGTAATGAATCGTCGGAACCACCGGAATCGGCTCCTTGATCGGATCGACATTGGCGAACTTGATCGCGATTTCGCGTATCGACGGCAGCCGCTTCATGATCACTTCGGGACCGAGGTGATCGAGCTTCAGCAGCACGTAATCCTTGTGCGGACCGCAGCCGCGGCCCTCCTTGATCTCCTGGTCCATCGAGCGCGAAACGATGTCGCGCGATGCGAGGTCCTTGAGATTGGGCGCGTAGCGCTCCATGAAGCGCTCACCGTCGGAGTTGAGCAGGATGCCGCCCTCGCCGCGCACGCCCTCGGTGATCAGCACGCCGGCCCCCGCCACCGCGGTGGGGTGGAATTGCCAGAACTCCATGTCCTCCAGCGGAACACCGGCGCGCGCGGCCATGCCCAATCCGTCGCCGGTATTGATGAAGGCATTGGTGCTGTGGGCAAAAATGCGTCCGCCGCCGCCGGTCGCGAACAGCGTCGCCTTCGCCTGCAGAATCATGACTTCGCCGGTTTCCATTTCCAGCGCGGAGATTCCGAGCACGTCGCCGTCCGCGTCGCGAATCAGGTCCAGCGCCATCCATTCGACGAAGAACTGGGTGCGCGCGCGCACGTTGCGCTGGTAGAGCGTGTGCAGCATCGCGTGGCCCGTGCGGTCGGCCACTGCGCAGGCGCGCTGGACCGATTTCTCGCCGAAGTTCGCCGAGTGTCCGCCGAAGGGGCGCTGATAGATCGTGCCGTCGGGATTGCGATCGAACGGCATGCCGAAGTGCTCGAGCTCGTAGACGACCTGCGGCGCCATTTTGCACATGTACTCGATCGCGTCCTGGTCGCCGAGCCAGTCGGAGCCCTTGATCGTGTCGTACATGTGCCACAGCCAGCTGTCTTCCGACATGTTGCCGAGCGACGCGCCGATGCCGCCCTGCGCCGCCACAGTGTGCGACCGGGTCGGAAATACCTTCGACAGCACCGCGACCGAGAGACCTGCTTCGGCGAGTTGCAGCGATGCGCGCATCCCCGCGCCGCCGGCGCCGACCACGATCGCGTCGAACTTCCGCACCGGGAGCGAGCTCATGCGGGTCTCGCCGTCCAGAGAATCTGCGCCAGCCACGCTGCGTACGCGACCAGCACCACGAACGTCACCACCTCCAGCGCGAGCCGCAAAGCGGTTGGCTTGACGTAGTCCATCCAGATGTCGCGCACGCCGACCCAGGCGTGCCAGAAGAGCGCCAGCCCGAACAGTAGCGTTACGATCCGGAACGCGCCGTTGGCGAACAGCGCCTGCCACAGCGGATAGTCGATGCCGCCGTTGTAAAGCGCAACGCCCAGCATCGCCAGCGTGTACAGAACCATGATGACCGCGGTGACGCGTTGGACGAGCCAATCCTTCCAGCCGTAATGCGCGCCGATGGTCTGCCGCAGCGGCCGCGTCACCACAGGCGCACCACGATGATCAGCGTCATTGCGAGACTCGCCGCCAGAACAACGACGCTGGATTGGCGTGCCGGCTTCAAGTCGTCGCCGACATGGAGGTCCAGCAACAGAAAGCGGATGCCGGCAAAGAAATGGTGCAGATACGCCCACAGCAATCCAACCACCACGAGCTTGCACAGCGGATGGGCAAATATTGCCTTCAAGTCCGCGTATGCGTCCGCGGATTCGAGGCTCGTTTGCACGGCGAAAAGGAGCAGCGGGATACCGACCAGGAACAACGCCACGCCGCTGACGCGATGGAGAATGGAAACGAGACCCGGTAGCGGCAGGCGAATGCGTACCAGATTGAGATAGACCGGTCGCGGCTTGACCACGGGAGGACCGTTAACGGGCATCGCGGAGAAACGACATCGTTTTTCTTCCGTTTTCCGACCCGTGCCCGCGATATTGGACACGGCGGGGACACGGCGCGATCGCGTGACCGCGCTGCACAAATTATACAGGCATTCCGCCCCGGCTCGCCAGCGCCGGGAGACGCGCCGTGAGCGCGTTCGCGTCAGCCGAGGCGGCGACGCCGACGGTTGAACCGATGCCTTGAGCGATCGTCGCGCAACAGACTCAATTGAGCTCGTTGACGTAGGCATGATGACGCGTCGCGCAAAGGCCCCGCCGCCATTCCACCGGGCGATCGCCGTAAGTCAACGTTACGCGATCGACGGCAAGCAGCGGGTCGCCCGCGCGTACGCCGAGAATGGCGGCGGTCTGCGCGTCGGCGCTCACGGCGCGCAGCTTTTCCTGCGCTTTCAGCATCCGCACGCCGAACTGCGTTTCGAAGAAACTGTACATCGAGCCCTGGTATGCCTCGAGCTTGGCCCGGGTCAGTCCCTTGAACAGCGCGGCGGAAAGAGCGATCTCGTCGAGCACGACCGGCTGGCCCCCGTATTCGAGCACCCTGCGCAGAACAAACACGGCGTCGCCGAGCTTGAGCTCGAGCGAGCGCGCGACTTCGCCAGACGCCTTCCCCCGCCGCACGTCGATCAACCGACTTGCGGGATATTCGTCGCGGCCGTCGTTGCGGCGAATGCGCAGGAACCGGAACAACGACGTCTTTTCCTCGGTATGCGTGGAAACGAACGTCCCCTTGCCCTGGCGCCGGACGACCAGGCTCTGCGCCGCGAGCACGTCGAGCGCCTTGCGCACGGTCCCCTGGGAGACCCGGAAGCGCCTGGCCAGCGCAAACTCGCTGGGTATGGCTTCGCCGGGAGGCCACTCACCGTCATCCAGGCTGGCGACAATCAGCGCCTTGATCTGCATGTACAAAGGCTGAAAAGACGGCGATTTGCTGCTCGCGGCGACGCGCATCGGGATCTCCTGCGGAAATACGACCTCGGCGGAAGAGCGGCACAACATTGACCGGTCTCTTATATCATATGTCTTATATAAGAGTCGATTGACACCCCGCTCCTGCCGCCCTTAAGATATTGCTTAGGACGCTGCCCGCGTTGCAATTAGCGGTCGGCTACTCCATCGCCCGCCCCGACACCCTACCTTGCCGCCAAGGAACTCCCGATGAAAAAACCCGTTCGCGTGGCGGTGACCGGCGCCGCCGGTCAAATCGGCTACAGCCTTCTCTTCCGCATCGCCAGTGGCGAGATGCTCGGTCCCGATCAGCCGGTTTCGCTACAGTTGCTGGAGTTGCCGATCGACAAGGCCCAGGCCGCGCTCAAGGGCGTCATGATGGAGCTCGAGGATTGCGCCTTTCCGCTCCTTGTCGGCATGGCGGGAACCGGCGACGCCAAAATCGCGTTCAAGGATGCCGACGTCGCGATGCTGGTCGGCGCCCGCCCGCGCGGCCCGGGCATGGAGCGCAAGGACCTGCTGCTCGAGAACGCGAAGATATTCATCGAGCAAGGCAACGCGCTCGATGCGGTGGCGAGCCGCGGAATCAAGGTTCTCGTCGTCGGCAACCCCGCCAACACCAACGCTTACATCGCCATGAAATCGGCGCCGTCGCTGCCGAAAAAGAACTTTACCGCGATGCTGAGGCTCGACCACAACCGCGCGCTTTCGCAGCTCGCCGTCAAATCGGGCAAGCCGGTCGAATCGATCGAAAAGCTGATCGTGTGGGGCAACCATTCGCCGACCATGTATCCCGACTATCGCTTCGCCACCGTCGACGGACAATCGCTGAAGGCGCTGATCAACGACGAGAGCTGGAACCGGAATGTATTTCTGCCCGCGGTCGGCAAGCGCGGTGCGGCGATCATCGAAGCGCGCGGTCTTTCCTCCGCTGCATCGGCGGCCAACGCCGCGATCGGCCACATCCGCGACTGGATGCTGGGCAGCGGCGGCAAGTGGGTGACGATGGGCGTTCCGTCCGACGGCAGTTACGGTATTCCGCAGGACGTGATGTACGGCGTGCCGGTCACGACCGCGGGCGGCGAGTACACGCGCGTCGCGGGCCTCGAGATCGACGCGCTTTCGCGCGAGAAGATGGATGCAACGCTCAAGGAGCTCGAGGAAGAGCGCGCCGGCGTTGCATCGCTGCTCGGCTGATCGCCCACCAGCAATGAGCCTTTCCTCCCCCGGCGCCAAGTTTCGCGCGGCGGTCGCCGCCGAGAAACCTTTGCAAGTGCCGGGCGCAATTTGCGCATACCACGCGATCCTGGCCGAGAAATCCGGATTCCGTGCGATCTATCTTTCCGGCGGCGGCGTCGCTGCCGGATCGCTGGGCGTACCCGATCTTGGCATTTCCGGCCTTGACGATGTCCTCACCGATGTCCGCCGCATTACCGATGCCTGTGCGCTGCCGCTTCTGGTCGACGTCGATACCGGCTTCGGCGCCTCGGCCTTCAACGTCGCGCGCACGGTGAAATCCCTGATCAAGTTCGGCGCAGCGGCGATGCAGATCGAGGACCAGGTCGGCGCCAAGCGCTGCGGTCACCGGCCGAACAAGGAGCTCGTCACCCAGGACGAGATGATCGATCGCATCAAGGCCGCCGTGGACGCGAAGACCGACCGCGATTTCGTCGTCATGGCGCGCACCGACGCGTTGTCGGTCGAAGGCCTCGCTGCCGCGATCGACCGCGCGTCGGCTTACGTGGAAGCCGGCGCCGACATGATCTTTCCCGAAGCGATGACCGAGCTTTCGATGTACCGGCGGTTCGTGGACGAGACCGGTGTTCCGGTGCTCGCCAACATCACCGAATTCGGCTCGACGCCGCTTTTCGCTCTCGACGAGCTGAGAAGCGCCGGCGTGGCGATCGCGCTCTATCCCTTGTCGGCCTTCCGGGCGATGAACAAGGCCGCGCTGAATGTTTACACGACGCTGCGCCGGGACGGCACGCAGAAGGCCGTGGTCGACACCATGCAGACACGAACGGAGCTCTATGACTTTCTTGGCTACCATGCTTACGAGGCCAAGCTCGATGGCTTGTTCGCCAAAGACGGGCATTGAAACCCGTTCGCCAGAAACCGACCTCTCCGACAGAGCCGTGAATATGTCTGAAACCGTTGCGGGCACCACGAAGCCCAAAAAATCGGTCGCGCTGTCCGGTGTCGTTGCCGGAAACACGGCGCTGTGCACGGTGGGACGCACCGGCAACGACCTGCATTACCGGGGCTATGACATTCTCGACATTGCCGACGTCTGCGAATTCGAGGAGATCGCGCATCTTCTGGTGCACGGCACTCTGCCCAATATCGCGCAGCTTGCCGCGTACAAGGCGAAGCTCAAATCGATGCGCCGTATTCCGGCACCGGTCATGAAGGTGCTCGAGCAGCTTCCGTCGACCGCGCATCCGATGGACGTCATGCGCACCGCAACCTCCGTGCTGGGCACGGCATTTCCCGAGGGCGACGACCACGCGCCAGAGGGCGCGCGCGATATCGCCGACCGCCTGATGGCGTCCTTAAGCTCGATGCTGCTCTACTGGTATCACTGGAGCCATAGTGAGAAGCGCATCGATGTCGAGACCGACGACGACTCGATCGGCGGCCACTTTTTGCACCTGCTGCACGGGCGCAGCCCGCCGCCGCTGTGGGTCAAGGCTATGCATACCTCGCTCAATCTCTACGCGGAGCACGAGTTCAACGCCTCTACGTTTACTGCGCGCGTGATCGCCGGCACCGGCTCCGACATCTATTCCGCAATTACCGGCGCGATCGGCGCGTTGCGCGGACCGAAGCACGGCGGCGCCAACGAAGTCTCGTTCGAAATTCAGAAGCGCTACCCGACCCCCGACGAGGCGGAGCGCGACATCCGCCGCCGGGTGGCGGCCAAGGAAGTGATCATCGGCTTCGGCCACCCGGTGTACACCGTCAGCGATCCGCGCAACAAGATCATCAAGGACGTCGCGCAGGAGCTCTCGCGTGACGCGGGCAACGTCAAGATGTTCGACATTGCCGAGCGGCTGGAAACGGTGATGTGGGACGCGAAGAAAATGTTTGCCAACCTCGACTGGTATTCAGCGGTGAGCTATCACATGATGGGCGTGCCGACGCAGATGTTCACGCCGCTGTTCGTGATCTCGCGCACCTCGGGTTGGGCCGCGCACGTCCTCGAGCAGCGCAGCGACGGCAAGATCATCCGTCCCTCGGCCAACTACATCGGTCCCGAGGACCTGACCTTCGTGCCGATTGCGAAGCGCGGGTGAAACGCGGCGTGAAATCGAGCTCGCGGCACGGCATGGCCGGCCTTTCCCGGCGCCGGCCCCCGCGGTGAGCAGCGCTCTCGCCCTTCCGAACATCGCCCTTGCCGGCGCCGCCGCGCGCGGACGCCGTTACGCGGCCCTCGATGCCTGGCGCGGCTTGGCGGCGCTCTCGGTGGTGTACGGGCATCAAACCGCGGGCCGCGTCGGCGCATCGCTCTTCATTGCGTTTTATCTCGCTGTCGACTTTTTCTTCGTGCTCTCCGGCTTCGTGCTCGCCCACCGTTACTGGGACGAGCTGGTGCGCGAGCGCAAGCCGTTCTATCCGGTCCTGGTCGCGCGTGTCGCGCGCCTTTATCCCGCGCATGTATTCGTGCTCTTTGCGCTGCTGATCGCCTTTGGCATCGAGGCCATTCCCGCTTACCGCGGCGGTACACCGCTGCTCGCGGCGTGGCGCGAGGCGATTCCTCCGTTTCCGGGAGGTCCCGGGCTGCCTACGTTCCTGCTCAACCTGCTGTTGCTGCAAAACGTCGGCCTGACGCCGACCGGCCTCACCTGGAACGTCCCGAGCTGGTCGATCTCGGTGGAATTCTTCGGCTCGCTCGCCGTCCTCGGGCTGATCGCGTTCTGGCGCCGGCCCGGCGTGCGCATCGCGCTGGTGGCCGTCGCATGCGCGGGCTACGGCCTGGTCCTGGCATTCAAGGACGGCATCCTCGACGCCACGTACGAAACGCTGTGGCACGTCGTCAATCTCGGCCTGGCGCGCGCCATTGCGGGCATCGCCGCCGGCGTGCTCTGCCTGCTTTTCGTGCGCAGGTATCTGTCGTCGCGGATGCCTGCGCCTCTACTGGCGACACTACTCGAGCTGCTGGCGATCGCCTGCGTCGTGGTCCTGATGCTGCGGCCTCGATACCACGACACGCGCGACATCCTGTTCCCGCTCGCGGCGCTCCTGCTGGTCGCTGTTTTTTCGCTGGAAGCCGGCGCCGTGAGCCGGACGTTACGCCTCGCCCCGCTGCTCTACCTGGGCAGCCTCTCGTACTCGATCTACCTGGTGCACTGGCCGCTGCTGTTCGTGATGGTGGAGCAGTACAGCCTGCCGCCCGCGCTCTACTATCTGGCGGTCTTTGCCGCCGCGGTACTCACCCATCATGCGGTCGAGGTTCCGGCCCGCCGCTTCATCATGCAATACGCGAAACGCGCTCACGCCGCATAAGGGTTACTCGAATGTCGACCACGATTTCCAACGTCCGTCCCAAACCCGACAAGGTGCTGGTCGACATCGCCGACTACGTGATCGGCTACAAGCAGAGCGGCAAGGAGGCCTACGACACCGCGCGCTACTGCCTGCTCGACACGCTGGGCTGCGGCCTGGAAGCGCTGTCGTATCCGGCGTGCACCAAGCTGCTGGGCCCGATCGTCCCCGGAACGATCGTGCCCAACGGCGCGAGGGTGCCGGGCACGCAGTTTCAGCTCGATCCGGTGCAAGCGGCATTCAATATCGGCACCATGATTCGCTGGCTGGATTTCAACGACACCTGGCTGGCCGCGGAATGGGGCCATCCTTCCGATAACCTCGGCGGCATCCTGGCGGTCGCCGACTGGCTGTCACGCAATGCCGTCATCGCCGGGCGAAAGCCCCTGACCGTGCGCGAGGTCCTCACCGCGATGATCAAGGCGCACGAAATTCAGGGCGTGATCGCGCTCGAGAACAGTTTCAATCGGGTTGGTCTCGACCACGTCGTCCTGGTCAAGGTCGCAACGACCGCGGTGGTCGGGCAGATGCTCGGCCTTTCGCGCGAGGAAATCATCGACGCCATATCGCTCGCGTGGGTCGACGGGCAGAGCCTGCGCACCTACCGCCATAGTCCGAATACCGGCTCGCGCAAGAGTTGGGCCGCGGGCGACGCCACCGCGCGCGCGGTCCGCCTCGCGCTGATGGTCGTCAAGGGAGAGATGGGCTATCCGTCGGTGCTCACCGCGAAAACGTGGGGGTTCTACGACGTTCTGTTCAAGGGCCAGCCGTTCAAGTTCCAGCGCAAATTCGGCAGCTACGTCATGGAAAATATCCTGTTCAAGATCAGCTTCCCGGCCGAATTTCACGCCCAGACCGCGGTCGAGTGCGCGATGGCGCTGCATCCCAAGGTCGCGGACAGGCTCGACGACATCCGAAAGATCACCATACGCACGCACGAGTCGGCGATTCGCATCATCGACAAGAAGGGCCCGCTCGCCAATCCGGCCGATCGCGATCACTGCATCCAGTACATGGTGGCCGTGCCGTTGATCCACGGCCGCCTGACCGCCGCCGATTACGAGGACAGCATCGCCAGCGATCCCCGCATCGACCGGCTGCGCGACAGGATGGTGTGTGTCGAGGACAGGCAGTTGTCCAAGGACTATCTCGATCCGGCCAAGCGCTCGATCGCCAACGCGATTACCATCGAGTTCAAGGACGGCAGCAAGCTCAAGGAAGTCGTGGTCGAGTATCCGATCGGTCATCGCCGCCGGCGCAAGGAGGGCATGCCCTTGCTGATCGAAAAATTCAGGATCAATCTGGCACGGCGGTTTCCGCCGAAGCAGCAGCGCGAGATCGCGGAGCTTGCGCTCGACTCCGCGGCGCTGGATGCGACGCCGGTGCACGAATTCGTCGATATGATGGTGATCTGAGCCACGCCGAACCGGAGGCCCCATGCCGCATTCGCTCTATCGCCGAAAATTACCCCGTGACCGCGGTACGATGAAGCCAGTGCACGAAGCCGTCGATCGGCCCGTTATCGGATCCCTCCAATTTTTTCCAGGACACCTCATGCTTACTCGTCGAATGTCAGCTCTTTTCGTCTCGATCGCCGCCCTGTGCGCCGCGGGCGGCGCTGTGTTTGAAGCCTGCGCGGCCGATCTGCCGGTGCTCAAGTCGGGGCTGTGGGAGGTCACACGCGTCAGCACGCAGCAGGGATCGAAGAAGCACCTCACCACGATGTGCCTCGATGAGTCGGTGCAAGCCGAGATGCGCGAGTTCAGCATGGGCGTCGCCAAGGAGATGTGCACGCAGAACGAGCGGCGTGTCGAGGGTAGCAGGATGACGCTCAAGGCGACCTGCAAGCTCGGCCCGACGACGATGAAGACCGAGTCGGTCATGACCTTCAACGGCAATACCGCATATCACACCGAAGGCAGCGCGAGCTACGATCCGCCCTTCATGAACATGACCGAGGCCAAATCGACCATCGACGGAAAATGGGCGGGGCCGTGCAAGGCCGGGCAGGTGCCGGGCGACATCGTCACCGAAACCGGACAGACGATTAACATGAAGGCGATGATGAAGAAGTAAGGCGAGGGCTCGCGATCTACGATTACAGCTCATCGAAAGCGCGGCACGAGACACGCGGGGCCTGATCCTGTCTGGCCGGTCGCGGCGCCGCAAGGTCAACATCGAAAGGCAACAAGATGAAACACAAGCTGTTCGATTCCCTGAAGCAGTTTCGCACCGCCTCCGGCGTCACCGGCGAATACTATTCGCTGCCGGCACTGGAACAGGCGGGACTGGGCAAGATCTCGCGCCTTCCGATGTCGATACGCATCGTGCTGGAATCGGTGCTGCGAAACTGCGACGGCAAGAAAGTGAGCGAGGAGCACATTCGCGAGCTCAGCCGCTGGCAGCCGACCGCGTCGCGCACCGACGAAATCCCGTTCGTCGTTGCCCGCGTCGTGCTTCAGGACTTTACCGGCGTGCCGCTGTTGTGCGATCTCGCCGCGATGCGAGGCGTCGCGCAGCGCATGGGGCGCGATCCCAAGCTCATCGAGCCGCTGGTCCCGGTCGATCTGGTCGTCGACCATTCGGTGCAGGTCGACCACTACGGCACGCGGGACTCGCTCGATCTCAACATGAAGATCGAGTTCCAGCGCAACGCCGAGCGCTACAAATTCATGAAATGGGGCATGCAGGCGTTCGACACGTTCAAGGTCGTCCCCCCGGGGATCGGCATCGTGCACCAGGTCAACCTCGAATACCTGGCCCGAGGCGTGCACCAGAAGGACGGCCTCTACTATCCGGATTCGCTGGTCGGAACCGATTCGCACACCACCATGATCAACGGCATCGGCGTCGTGGCGTGGGGCGTCGGCGGCATCGAAGCCGAAGCGGGCATGCTCGGCCAGCCGGTGTATTTCCTGACGCCCGATGTCGTCGGTGTGCACCTCAAGGGCCGCCTGAGCGAAGGCGTCACCGCCACCGACCTGGTGCTCACCGTGACCGAGATGCTGCGCAAGGCGAAGGTGGTCGGCAAATTCGTCGAATTCTTCGGTGAAGGCGCGGCGTCGCTGGCCGTTCCCGATCGCGCCACCATCGGCAACATGGCGCCTGAATACGGCGCGACCATGGGCTTCTTCGCCGTCGACGACAAGACCATCGATTACCTGGTCAAGACCGGGCGCACGACGGCGGAAATCGAGGCGGTCGAGGCGTACTTCCGCGCCCAGGAAATGTTCGGCACGCCCAAGGCGGGCGCCATCGATTATTCGCAGACGCTCGAGCTCGACCTTTCGACAGTGGTAGCAAGCCTGGCGGGGCCGAAGCGTCCGCAGGACCGGATCGAGCTGCCAAAGATGAAGGAGTCGTTCAATTCGCTGTTCTCCAAGCCGACGTCGGAAAACGGATTCAATCAGCCGGCCGACAAGCTCTCGAAACGCTACGCGACCAAGCTGACCGCCGCGCCGCGGCCCGTCAATGACAACGCGCTAAAGCTCCCAGGCGACGGCGGCCAACCGCAAAACGTGGCGGAGATGGTCAATAATCGCCCGACGCAGGATCGCGTGACCGCGATCGGCCCCAAGCCGATCGACATCGGTAACGGAGACGTGCTCATCGCCGCCATTACCTCATGCACCAATACGTCGAACCCCGGGGTGCTGCTCGCCGCCGGCCTGCTGGCGAAAAAGGCGGCGGCCAAGGGCCTCACCGTTCAGCGCCACATCAAGACTTCGCTCGCCCCGGGCTCGCGCGTGGTCACCGAATATCTCACCCGCGCAGGGCTGCTGGTCGAGCTCGAAAAGCTCAACTTCTTCCTCGCCGGCTACGGCTGCACGACCTGCATCGGCAACGCGGGACCGCTCGATCCGTCGATCGAAGAGACGATCACGCAGAACGACCTGGTCTGTGCCGCGGTGCTGTCGGGCAATCGCAATTTCGAGGCGCGCATCCATCCCAACATCAAGGCCAACTTCCTCGCCTCGCCACCCCTGGTGGTGGCGTACGCCATCGCCGGACGCGCCAATATCGATCTGTCGACCGAGCCGCTCGGGTCGGGTCGCGATGGCAAGGATGTGTATTTGCGCGACGTGTGGCCGACGTCCGAGGAAATCGGCGCGGTGATGCAATTCGCGACCGATCCCGCGACCTACCGCAGGCTCTACGGCGACTTCACCAAGGAGAACCCGCTGTGGAACGCGATTCCCACCTCCATCGGCCAGGTCTATACCTGGGATAAATCCACCTACATCGCCGAGCCGCCGTTCTTCGCCGGGTTTTCAATGCAACCGGCGCCGATGCCTGCCGTTCGTGGCGCGCGCGCCCTCGGCGTGTTCGGCGACTCGGTCACCACCGACCACATCAGCCCCGCCGGCTCGATCAAGCCGACCTCGCCCGCGGGCATCTACCTGCTCGAGCACGACGTCGGCGTGCCGGACTTCAACAGCTACGGCAGCCGTCGCGGCAACCACGAAGTGATGATGCGCGGCACCTTCGCCAATGTCCGGATCAAGAACTTCATGCTGCCGGTCAAGGCAGACGGCTCACGCGTCGAGGGAGGATTCACGCTGCTGCAGCCCGAAGGCAAGCAGATGGCGATCTACGACGCGGCGATGACGTATATCGCGCGCGGCACGCCGACCGTGATCTTGGCCGGCGAGGAATACGGCACCGGCAGCTCGCGCGACTGGGCCGCCAAGGGCACGCAGCTGCTCGGCGTCAAGGCGGTGATCGCGAAAAGCTTCGAGCGCATCCATCGCTCCAACCTGGTCGGCATGGGCGTGCTGCCGTGCCAATTCAAGGGCGCCGACACGGTGGCCTCGCTCGGCATCGACGGCACCGAGGAGTTCGACATCACCGGCCTCGAGGCGGGCATCAAGCCGCAAATGGATGTCGTGCTGGTGATTCGGCGCAAGGACGGCACGTCGAAGGAAGTTCCGGTGCTGCTGCGCATCGACACGCCGATCGAAGTCGATTACTACCGCCACGGCGGGATACTGCCCTTCGTCCTGCGCCAGCTGCTCGCGGCGTGACCGGCGTGGAAGGTCCGGCGCGCCATGGCTCGCCGGGCGCGCCGCCGGCGCACCCGCTCGCCCGCGCGCTGCCGCTGTTCCTGTTCGGCGGCCTTTGCCTTTCCTCGCTCGACGCCACCGCGAAATACATGGTCCAGGACCACTCGCTGTTCCTGGTCGTGTGGGCGCGCTATACGGGCCAGATGCTGGTGGTGACGCCGTTTGCGTGGCACCGCGGCGGCCGCGATTTCTGGCGCACCAAGCGTCTCCCGCTGCAGCTCTTTCGCTCGTCGATGCTGCTGATCGCGACGTTTTGCTTTTTCGGCGCGCTGCGCTACCTGCCGATTGCCGAAGCATCCGCGATCACTTTTCTGGCGCCGATCCTGATCGTGCTGATGTCGGGACCGCTGCTGGGCGAGCGGCCCACGCGCTGGCGCTGGATCACGTCGATCACCGGCTTCATCGGCATCCTGATCCTGTTGCGGCCGGGCTCGTCGGTGTTCCATCCCGCCACGCTGCTGCTTCTCGTCACCGCATTTTGCAACGCTCTCTATCAGGTACTCACGCGGAAGCTCCTCGACGAAAGCGCGCACACGACGCTTTTCTACAGCGCGCTTGTCGGCACCGTTCTCCTGTCGCTGGCGTTGCCTTGGGGCATCGGCGACAGCCAGATGACCTGGCGCGGCGGCGCGCTGCTCCTGCTGCTCGGATTGTGCGCGGGCCTCGGCCACTGGGCGATGATCGGCGCCTTTCTGCTGGCGCCGGCGTCGCTGCTCACGCCGTTCACCTATTTGCAGATGGTCTGGGCCATCGGCTACGGCTACCTCATCTTCGCCCAGCTTCCCGATCGCTGGTCCGCGGTCGGCATGACCGTGATCGTCGCCAGCGGCCTGCTGCTTGCGTTGCAGGAACGACGCCGTTCCCGCTGGCCGCGAGGCACTAGTCCGCGGTGAATCCCGAGCGTTTCACGATCGGTCCCCATTTCGCGTAGTCGGCGGCGAGTATTCTCGCGAATTCCGCCGGCGTGCTGGTCGCCGGGTCCATGCCGAGGTGGCTGAGCTTGTCGACGACGTCAGGCGATTGCAGCGCGCGATTGATGCCGCGATTGAGCGTGTCGACGATGGCGGCGGGAGTCTTCGCCGGCGCGAAAAATCCGAACCAGCCGATCGCCTCGACGCTTTTCAGGCCCAGCTCGTTGAACGTCGGCACTTCGGGCAGCGCGGTCGAGCGCGTCGCGCCGGAGCTCGCCAGCACGCGGATTTTTCCTGCGCGGTGAAGCTCGCTCAAGTCGGCGATGGCGTCGATCGCGACCGGGACCTGGCCACCGATCAGATCGTTGATGTACGCTGCCGATCCCTTGTACGCGACGTGCACCATGTCGACGCCGATCTCGCGGCTCAGCATGACGCCGAAAAAATGCGGGAGGCTTCCGGCGCCGGAAGTCGCGTACGCGGCCTTGTCCGGATGCGCCTTGGCCCAGGCGACGAATTCCTGCCAGGTCTTCGCGCCGCTCGCCGGGCCGGCCGCGATCGCAAACTGAAATGTCGCGCCGAGCGCGACCGGCGTGAAGTCGTTGATCGCGTCGTAACTGATGCTTTTATAGGTATGGGGCACGACCGCCATGGGCCCGATCGGCATGACCATGATGGTGGCGCCGTCGGGCGCGGCATTCTTGACCGCGTCGGCAGCAATGCGGCCGATCGCGCCGGGCCGGTTATCGACGATCACCGGCTGGCCCAGCGTGTCCTTGAGCTTGTCGGCCACCACGCGGGCGATGATGTCCGCCGTCCCTCCGGCGGCGAAGCCGACGACGATGCGCACCGGCTTGTCGAACTTGTCCTGCGCGCTTGCAGCGGGACCGAAGCCGACCAGCAGCACAACGAGCGGCGCGTAAATCGCTGCCGCGAATCCTGTACGCATCATCGTTCCTCCCACGTTCCTGAAATCGCCGTCCTGATTCGGATCCAATGCGCCCCTATCGCCGCTGCGGCAGATAGCGCATGCGCTCCTGCACCCGGCTCAGGTTCGACACTGCCGTGCGCTCGCCCAGATCCGCGGCGCGCTTGTACAGCGACAACGCCATATTCAGGTCGACCGGCACGCCACGGCCGTTTTCGTAGCTGTTGCCGAGATTGTTGATCCCCATCGGATTGTTGAGGTCGGCTGCGTGCCGATAAAGCGCCACGGCGCGTTGCTCGTCGACAGCGACCCCCTGCCCGTTGGCGTACATGTTGCCGAGATTCACCGATGCCCCCGCGTCGCCGCGATCTGCCGCCACCTTGTACCAATTGGCGGCGCGATTCAGGTCGAGACCGACGCCTTTGCCAAAACGATACATGTCTCCCAAGGCGTTGCCGGCGAGCGGCTCACCCTGGTCGACCGCACGCCGGTAATAGTCGACCGCTTTCTGTGGATCGGCGCGCGTGCCGCGGCCGTTCGCGTAGGCCAGGCCGGCGTTATACGCCGCCGTCCCGAATCCCTTGTCGGCGGCGATCGAGTACCACCGCAGCGCCTGCTCTTCGTCCTGCTTGGCGCCGCGACCGGTGGCGAGCAGGAATCCAACATAGTTCTGCGCACGAACGTCGCCGAGCTTGGCCCCTCGAAGCGCCCAGTCGAGTGCCTTCGCATCGTCCTGCTTGACGCCATTGCCGTAAAAATACATCGCCGCCAGGTAATACGCGGCGAGTCCGCTGTTGTGCTGTGCCGCGCTGTGCAGTTGCGACTCGGCCTCGACGTAGCGCTGATCGAAATAATTCTTGAGTCCCTGCTCGAGCGCATCGTGCGGGTCGCCGCCGGGCCACAGTCGCGCGACGGCCCACAGAGCGAGAACCGCCACCGCCGCGGCGGCGGCGTAGTACGGAAACCGCGGCCGCGCGACAAGCGTTGACGACGTCGCCCGCAACCGGCGCAACCAGCCCCAGCGATCCGGTGCAGGTTTGACGATCGCGGCCGCGTTGCCGGCACCGACGCGGTCGGCGATCGCGGCAACGAGCTTGCGGTATTCCGGATGATCGAGCTCGCCCTGCCAGTGCATCAGGTTCGCGGTCTGAATGCCGCGGAATCCGATCGGCAACTCGACGTCGCCGATCTGCACCGGGACCAGCTTGTTGGCGTTGCGCCCGATTTCCGCTTCGTCGCGGACGAAATGCGACGAAAGCGCCGGCGTCGACCACAGCACGACCACGCACTTGGCTTCGCGCAACGCATTCTCGATCGAGGCGCCCCACGAGCTGCCGGTGACGATGCCTTCCTTGTCGCGCCATATATCCCAGCCCTGGCTCGCGAGCACGTCGCGCAGGCTTTGCGCGGTGGCTTCGTCTTCGCGCGCGTAGCTGATGAAAATATCGGCCATGCAGTGGAATCAGGCGCTCTTCACCGGGGCCTGGCGCGCGATCCATCGGGTCAGCGGCCGCCACTGCTCCCAGTCCTGCTCGGCGCGCGAGCGCGGCAGATCGAACACCGTCAGCCCGTCGCGCGCGCAGTGCACGTAGACCTGGGTCGAGCGCAAGTGCGCGACCAGCGGAAAGTCGAGCGCGTTGAGAAATTCGTCCAGCTCGCCCGCGCTGTGAGTCCTCGGGTCCACGCGCATCGCCACCAGGCCGATGGCGATTTCGCCTTTCTTGACCGCCTTGTATTCGCCGATCTGGTCGAGGAAATGTTGCGTCGCGGCCATGTCGAACGCGCTCGGAGACACCGGCAACAAAAGAATGTCCGCGCGGCGCATGGCGTCACGCAGACTTTCGCCGTGCAAACCGGCGGGTGTGTCCATCACCAGCCAGTGCGGGTTGTGCTCCTTGATGTCCTCGCGGTCCGCGTTGGGGGTCCACGAGGCGATGGCCGGGAACAGCGGCGGCCGCCGTGCAAGCCATTCGCTTGCCGAGCGCAAGGGATCGAAATCGGCGAGGACGACGCGCTGCTTTCGTCCCGCGAGCCAGCCAGCCACATTGGTCGCGAGCGTGGTCTTGCCGCTGCCGCCCTTCGGATTTGCCACCAGTATGGTCTGCATTGGAACCCCCCTTTGGCGTGATTCTAGTGCACTAAGTCAGAAATTCGCTCGGAATTCCTGCCTCGTACACCGGGCCAAAAGGCTTCGGCGCTACAAATCGGGGAGTACGGCCAGCAGGGGCTCGAGCACCGCCCCTCCCAATTCGATGCTTCTCGCGCCGCTCCAGCCGGCTTCCGGGTCGGGCAGGTTGGCGTTGTCCTTGAACGGCAGCTCCAGCGTAAGCGCGAGGCAGCCATAGGTGTGGCCGACGTACTTGGAGGCTAGCGACAGGTTGACCTTGGTTTCCTTGTCCGACGAATAGCCGTGCACGTCCTGGAAGTCCGGGCTCGCGGTCTTGAATGCGGCAATGAACGCCCGTTGCAGGTCCGCTTGCTTGGCCGAAAAGCCCGGCAGACGCTCGCCGCCGTCGACGAAGACATACGGCAGCGCCTCGTCGCCGTGGACGTCGAGAAAGGCGTCGACGCCGATTTCAGCCATCGCGGCGCGAACGTGCAGCACTTCGGGGCTGCGCTCGATGCTCGGCGACAGCCACTCGCGGTTGAGATTGGCCCCTGCCGCATTGGTGCGCAAGTTGCCGCGCACGCCGCCGTCGGGATTCATGTTGGGGACGATGTGCACCACCGCGCGCGCAAGCAGCGCCCGCGCGACCGGGTCGCTGGTATTCAGCAGGCGCTCCAGCATGCCGTCGACAAACCACTCCGCCATCGTCTCGCCCGGATGCTGCCGCGCGATCACCCACAGCGCCTTTTTCCCGGCGCCCGGCGCACCTACGGAGACCACGTTCATGTCGCGGCCCTCGACGCTGCTGCCCAGATCGCGAACGCGGGCGAGCGGCGAGGTTTCCGCGCGGCCGAGCAGATCGAGGTGGCGCTCCCACGAATACGGCTCGAAGTACGCGTAGTAAACCGAGTCGCGCTCCGGCACATGGCTGATCACCAGGCGCTGCCCGTCGAATTCGGTCGGAACGCGAAACCAGTGACGATGGTCGTACGACGCGACGGCGCGGTAGTCGCGCCAGCCGTCGACATAGGTGCATAGACCCGCGTTCTCGAGACTGATGCGACACGCCTGCCCGGCGCCGCCCTGCATGCGGAAATAGAACCATTGCCGGAACTCGGCATTCGAGTCGGCGCGGACCTTGAGGCGGATGTCGTCGAACGCAAACGAATGTGAGTCGACGACTTCGATTGCGCCCCCGTCGAAGGCACTGCTGATTTTGATCATGGAGTCGTCAGGATTTCGGTGCAGGAATGCCGCCGGAGCTCGAAAGCGGCGATAGCGGCCTATGCTACCATCGCCGGCGCCATGCACCATGGCTCGCGCAGACGTTGCGGCAGGCGGCGCTCGAAGCGCGAATGGTGCATTCATCCCCCACCGGAACGCCAGGATGGACATCGCCACCTCCGTGACCCAAAGCTCTCCCGCGCCGGAAGCCGGCGACACGCGGCGCGTGGAATTCGAAGCCAACAAGCTGCGCAAGCGCCTGCGGCGCCAGGTCGGCGAAGCCATCAGCGACTTCGCGATGATCGAAGCCGGCGACAAGGTGATGGTGTGCATGTCCGGCGGCAAGGACAGCTACGGCCTGCTCGACATCCTGCTTTCGCTGCAGCGGCGCGCACCGTTTCACTTCGACATCGTCGCCGTCAACCTCGACCAGAAGCAGCCGGATTTTCCGGCGGACGTGCTTCCCTCGTATCTCGCCGGGCTCGGCGTGCCGTTTCGCATCGAGGAGCAGGACACCTACAGCATCGTCAAGCGCGTCATCCCCGAAGGCGGCACCATGTGCTCGCTGTGCTCGCGCTTGCGCCGTGGCGTCCTGTATCGCGTGGCGAGCGAGCTCGGCGCGACCAAGATCGCGCTCGGTCATCACCGCGACGACATATTGGCGACATTCTTTCTCAATCTTTTTTTCGCCGCCAAGCTGAAGACGATGCCGCCGAAGCTCGTCTCCGACGACGGCAAGCACGTGGTCATACGCCCGCTCGCGTACGTGCGCGAGCGCGACCTCGCCCGCTTTGCCGAGGCGATGGCGTTTCCCATCATCCCGTGCAATCTCTGCGGCTCGCAGGAGCACCTTCAGCGCAAGCAGGTCGGCGCGATGCTGCGCGAATGGGATAAAAAGCATCCTGGCAGGGTCGAGACCGTGTTCAATGCGCTGTCGAACGTGGTGACGACGCACCTGCTCGATCGCAAGCTGCAGGACTTCGCCGCCGTTCGCGCCTCGGGCTCAGCGGAGCCGGAAGGCGATATTGCTTTCGACGACCCGTGCGCCGGTCTTCCGGCCGCGCAGATCATGCGGCTCGACCGCGTCAAATAGCGCGCGTCCCGATCGATTCTCCGGCAATCCGGCAGCGGTGACCACGAACGATTTTCCCGCAACGAAGACGTGCCGGCGGCGTTGGATCGCCTGCGCGCTGGCGTTCTGTTCCGCCGTTGCGCTACCCGCGATCGGCGCCGATCCGCCGGCCGAACCGCTCGCAGGCGCGGCACTCGTCCAGGCGCTGAAGACCGGCGGTCTGATCCTCTATTTCCGGCATACCTCGACCGACTTCGGACAGAACGACGATGCGATGACCGGCTATGAGGACTGCGCGCGGCAGCGCAATCTCACCGATCGAGGGCGCGATGAAGCGCGAGCGATCGGCGCCGCGATCAAGCGCCTGAACATTCCCGTCGGCGACATTCTGGCTAGTCCGTTTTGCAGGACGCGCGAAACCGCGCAGCTGATCTTTGGCCGCTCGACCGTGTCGGCCGCGGTGCGCGGCGGCCCTGCACGGCCCGACAATGCCGACCGCTATGCAGACCTGCGCAAGCTGCTGTCGACGCCGCCGCGCGCCGGAAGCGATCTCGTCATCGCCAGCCACGGCAATCCGTTCCACGCGGTCGCTGCCGATGCGTCGTATCTAGCCGAAGGTGAAGCGGCCGTGATCCGGCCGCTGGGCGCACGTGGGTTTCGGATCGTGGCGCGGATTCCGAAAGACGGCTGGGACGCGCTCGCCGCGCCATAGACGAATGCGGGCCTAGCGCACCACGTCCTTGGTCTGCCCGTACAGGATCTTCCTTTCGGCCTCGGTCTGGACGGTGCCGGTGGCCGGGTTGATTTCCTTGGCTTTGGCGTATGCGCGCACGGTGGCTGGCCGCGCCCTAATCGCTTCCTTCCACCGCTTCAGGTTCGGAAAATCGTCGAGATTCTGGCTCTGCCGCTCGGGCAGCACCCACGGATAGCACGCCACGTCGGCGATCGTATAGTCGCCGGCGATGAACTCCCGATCGGCGAGACGCTTGTTGAGCACGGCGTACAGCCGTCCGGTTTCGCGGATATAGCGGTCGAGCGCGTACGGAATCTTCTCCGGCGCGGAATGCGCGAAATGGTGGTTCTGTCCGGCCATCGGGCCCAGCCCCGCCATTTGCCAGAATAGCCACTCGATGCACTCCAGGCGCGCTCGCGCATCGGCTGGAATGAAGCCTCCGATCTTATCGGCGAGATACAGCAGGATCGCGCCCGATTCGAACATCGCAATCGGCGCTCCGCCGTCGGCAGGCGCGTGATCGACGATGGCCGGGATGCGATTGTTGGGCGAGATCTTCAGGAATTCGGGCTTGAACTGGTCGCCCTTGCCGATGTTCACCGGATGGATCGTGTACGGCATTCCCGTTTCCTCGAGGAACATCGTCAGCTTGTGCCCGTTGGGTGTGGTCCAGTAGTACAGATCGATCATCGGTCTGCTCGGATCGGGACTGGAAATCAGAAAGTGCCGGGATAGCCGCCGCCGTCGAGCAGCAGGTTCTGTCCGACGATATAGCCCGAGTGCGCGCTGCACAGGAACGCGCACGCTGCTCCGAACTCGGCCGCGCTGCCGAAGCGGCCGGCAGGATTGGCGCTCATCTGCGCCTTGCGCAATTCCTCGACCGGCTTGCCCGAGGTCTTCGCGCGAAGCTCCAGATTTCCGCGCAGGCGATCGGTGTCGAACGGCCCCGGCAACAAATTGTTGATGGTCACGTTGTGCCGCGCCACCTTGCGCGCGAGCCCGGCGACGAATCCGGTCAGTCCGCTGCGCGCGCCGTTGGACAGTCCGAGAATGTCGATCGGCGCCTTGACCGCGGACGAGGTGATGTTGACGATGCGGCCGAATTCGCGCGCGATCATGCCGTCGATGGTGGCCTTGATGAGCTCGATCGGCGTCAGCATATTGGCGTCGATGGCGCGTATCCATGCGTCGCGATCCCAGTCGCGAAAGTCGCCCGGCGGCGGCCCGCCTGCATTGTTGACCAGGATGTCCGGCTGCGGACACGCCGCCAGCGCCAGGGCGCGTCCCTCGGGAGTGGTGATGTCGCAGGCAAGCCATTGCACCGGGCGGCCCGACATCGCGCCGATCTCTTCGGCGGTCTTTCGCACCTGGCTTTCGGTGCGCGCCAGGATCGTGACCGCGACGCCTTCACGCGCCAGCGCCTCGGCGCAGCCGCGTCCCAGTCCCTTGCTTGCCGCGCACACCAGCGCCTTCCTGCCCGAGATGCCCAGGTCCATTAGCTGCCCTGCAAGCCGTAGACGTTGGGAAAAAACATGTCCTTCCACGACGACGGCCGGTCCTTGATGGTGCCGACCTTGGCCATGAACTCGGCCGTCTTCATGATGCTCTTCGGCGTCAGCGTGTACTCGACCAGCGGGTCCTGCATCATCTTCAGCAGCTCGTCGACACTTTCCTTGGTCCCGGACATGCGCTTGTAGACCTCCGCCGCAGCGCGCTTGTCGCGATTGATGGTCGCGGTCGCTTCCTCGAACGCGGCCACGAAGGCGGCGTAGGTCTTCGGATTGGTGTCGCGGAATCGGGTCGTGGCCCAAACCAGATTGAACGTCGCCGGACCGCCCAGTATGTCGTAGTTGTTGAGGATGCTGCGGATGCCGGGCCTCGCCACTTCCTGATACTGAAACGGGGGCGAGCTGAAATGCGCGGTGATGGTGCCGCTGCCGGCGAGCAGCGCGGTCATCGCGTCCGGGTGCGGCAGCGACACCGTCAGCGGATCGAGCTTGGCATAGTTCTGCTCGCCGAACTCCTTCGCCGCAGCCATCTGCAGCAGCAACGCCTGCGTCGACACCTTGACCGTGGTCACCGCGATCTTGTCCTGGTCGGTGAAGTCCCGGATCGTCTTCACATTCGGATTCGAGGTCACCAAATTCACCGGCATCGAGTTGAGCGCGCCGACGCCTTTGACCTCGTTCTGCGTGCCGTGAGTCTTGGACCACAACAGGATCAGCGACGGCACGCCGCCGGTGCCGAAGTCGAGACCGCCGGAAAGGAGCGCATCGTTCATCGCGCCGGGACCGCCCAGCTTCGCCCAGACCACCTTGATCTCGCCCAGGCCCGCCGCCTGCGCCTGCTTCTCCACCAGCCTGGAGTCTTCCATGATCATCAGCGCAAGGTAGGACAGGCCGTACTGCTGCGCGGCGCGTACCTCGTTGGTCTCGGCCCGGGCCCGCAGCGGATGAAACGCGATCGCGGCCGCGACCAGCAAGGCGCAAACCAGACGCGCCCGCGAACCGAAGCGCAATGACATCGAGGTCGAATGGAGGCGCATGGTGCGATGCCCAGTCAGGTTGAGATCGGTACGGCAGTCAGGCCGCGAGCGCGCCAGCGAATGCGCGGCTTGGCCACCGCGCTACGCCAGCTGCGAAATGCCTGCCAGCAGCCATCCCGACGAGCCGTTGACGGGCTTGGTCAGGTTCCATACTTCATCGACGGACTTCGGCAAGGGCTCGCCGTCTTCGCGCATGAGCCCCGTAAAGCGAACGCTCGCCCAATACTTGTCGCCCTCGTTCGTCACGTCGAGCACGTCGGCGTCGAGCGTGACGATTTCGGTCGGCTGATGTCCGACGCGCTGGTCGAGTTCGCGCCCGATTTCGTCGTTCATCTCCGAGGTCATCACGGTCGAAAGCGCGGCACGATCGGCGTTGTCGTAAGAGCGCTGGATCTGGATGTATTGCCGCTTCGCCTCTTTTGCGAAACCTTCGGCGTCGAATCCCGGCGGCAGCGGTTTGCGTACGACGCCAAAGGCCGGCGCGTCCGGCTCCGCCGCGAACAGGGGTTCGGCCTTCTCGGTGCTGCCCGATGGCGTTACGGGGAGCGATTCATAGCTCGCGCGCGCATTGCCGCTCGGGCTTGCGCCGGCATATTGCATCGAACCTGTGGCTTGCCGGCGGCTGAGGAACATGCGCAACACGAAGATCGCGCCGATCACCACCAGCGCGATCAGCAGCAGGCTTCCGAATCCCTCGGACAATCCGAAATGCGACATCAACGCGGCAAGTCCAAGCCCGGCGGCGATGCCCGCGATCGGTCCGAGCCAGCGCGATGCTCCGGAGGGCGCCGGCGCGGCATTGGGCGCCGCTTTCGCCGCACCCGACGCCGGTTGCGCCTGCGTTGCGGCATTGCCCGCAGGCGTCGCGGGGGCAGAAGCGGGCCGCGAGGGCGTGATGCTTTCGCGTTGCGCGCCGAAGCTGCGGCCGCCGCCCATGCGCCGGGCGTCGGCGAGGTCGCTCAAGCTGAGCGTAAGTGCGGCAATCGCGGCGAGAATCAGAACGGATACGCGTGACATGAGTTCCTCCGGGGCTGGCTTCCACAATATGGCGGCCAGGGACCGCGAATGCAAGAGCGTCTACCGAGCGTTTCCCGACACGCGGCACTGCCGGCCATAAGCGAATCGGGCTCGCGGATCGCGCACCATACCACCTTCGCGAAGTGACGGTCGTCGGCGGTGCCGCGGTGGATGCTTGCGACGCCGCGACAGCTAATCGGCCGCTTGCGCGCTGGCCGCGCCGAGGCGAACCGTTCGCCTGACCTGAATCACGGTGCCGATCGCCATGAACAGGAATACCGACACGGCAGCGAACACGATACGAGGCGAGCCGTGATCGAGCAACGCGCCCATCGTCACCGGCCCGAGCGTCGCGCCGAGGTCGAGACCCGAATAGACGAAGCCGTAGACGCGGCCGGAAGCCCCCGGCGGCGTCGCGCCGCGCACGATCATGTCGCGCGAGGGCCCGGTCGATCCGACGGCGAAGCCCGTCATTGCAAGCATCGGAATCGCCCAATGCGCGATCGCCGGCGATAGCGCGATCAGCAGCATCAGCGACGCGGCGACCGCGAGGCCGCTGGCGGCGACGCGGTCATGGCGCGTGGTTCGCGCGGCGAGAAATCCGCCGACGAGAATGCCGGTCGTGCTTCCCAGCAGGTAAGCGGTAATGGCGGAGGTCGCGATCGCGAGCGGAATGTCGTAGGCCGCATTGAGGCTGGTGCCGACAAAGGTCTGGATGCCGATGGTTGCCACCGTCAGCACGCAGAAGTAAGCAAAGCAAAGCAGGATCGGCTTCTGCCGGAAAAGCTCGATGCTGCCGGCCAGCGTGTGCTTCGGAGGATGGGTGCCGTGCGCGCGGCTCTGCAGCACGCTCGCCTGCGTCGCGAGCAGCGCCAGCGCGACCAGACCCGCCGCGCCGATCGCCAGCAGCGCCGTCCGCCAGCCGAAGACGTCGCCGAGTCCATAGCTCACAATCGGCGCCAGCGCGTAGCCCAGGCTGCCGCCGATGCCATGCGAGCTGTAAGCGTGACCGAGACGGCGCGGATCGACATTGGCATTGAGCACCGCAAAATCGGCCGGATGAAACACTCCATTGCCGACGCCCATCAGCGCAGCGATCGGGAACAACCAGGCGATCCCGGGGACAGTCCCGGCGAGGAGCGTACCGCCGGCGAGAAGGCCGAGGCCGCCTAGCAGCACCGGCCTGGCGCCGAAGCGATCGACGGCGAATCCGGCGCCGAACTGGCACAGTCCGCTGGCAACGTAAAAGGTGCTCACCAGCGCACCCAGGGTCGCGTAGCTCACGCCGAACTCGATGCGCAACAGCGGAAACAGCGGAGGCAGGACGAGCTGGAAGAAGTGCGACATGCCGTGCGCGACACCGACCACGCCGATCACGCGAACATCGCGGCGAAAGGAGGGTGTGTCGGTGGGAGTCGAGGCGGCGGTCACGGCGGTCGCGTCCGAAAGCGTTTGAAACTTGCGGCGGAGTCCCAATTATACCGAATGCCCGAGAGGGCGACTTCGGAAGCGCCGTGTCGTCCTCGCACGGGCGTAAGATCGAACCTGTGTCGTGTGAGTGGGAACGGGCGCGCGTCGGCCGACCGCGCCACGCCGGGAACGCGGGAACGCCGCGGCACTCCAATAGCAGCCACGCGAATGTGCGCAGTTTTCACGCAGTTTTCATCATCCAATCCGCAAACTGGAGACGCTGTCATGCCCGACAAAGTTAGCAAGACCGATGCCGAATGGAAGGCCGTGCTTGCGCCGGAGCAGTTCCGCATCACGCGCAAGAAAGGCACCGAGGCGCCGTTCAGCGGCGAATACTGGGACACCGAAGAGGCCGGCCGTTATCGATGCTCGTGCTGCGGCAACCTGCTCTTCGACGCCGAAACCAAGTTCGACGCCGGATGCGGATGGCCGAGCTTTTACGCGCCGGCCGCGACGGATGCCGTGCGGACCGAAAACGACGACAGTCATCTGATGCGGCGTACCGAGGTCCTCTGCTCGACCTGCGACGCGCACCTTGGCCACGTTTTCGACGACGGCCCTCAGCCCACCGGTCAACGCTACTGCATGAACTCGGCGTCGCTCAAGTTCGAGCCGAAGAAAGAGTGACGCCTTGCGCGTGCTGCTCGCCGAAGACGACGTGATGATCGGCGCCAGCGTGCGCCGAGGGCTATCGCAGGACGGATTCACTGTCGACTGGGTCGAGGACGGCCGCGCCGCTGAAGCAGCGCTTGCCGAGCGCGTGCACGATGCAGTGCTGCTCGACCTGGGCCTGCCGCGGAAGACAGGGCTCGAAGTGCTGTTGGCAATGCGCCGCGGCGGCGACACGCGGCCGGTGCTGATCATGACCGCGCGCGATGCGATCGCCGATCGCGTTGCCGGCCTCGACGCGGGCGCCGACGATTACGTGGTCAAGCCGTTCGATCTGACCGAGCTCGCGGCGCGCTTGCGGGCGCTTTCGCGCCGGCGCGCGGGCCGCGCCGACCCGATCCTTGCCTACGGCGCGATCGAGCTCGACCCGGCATCGCACCAGGCGCGCGTGCGCGGCCAGCCTGTCTCGCTGTCGGCGCGCGAGTTCGCGCTGCTGCAAGCGTTGCTGACGCGGCCGGGCGCGGTGCTGTCGCGCGCGCAGCTCGAGGCCAGGCTCTACGGCTGGAGCGATTCGGTGGAGAGCAACGCGGTCGAGGTGCACATCCACGCCCTGCGCAAGAAGCTCGGCGCGGACCTGATCCGCAATGTCCGCGGTGTCGGCTGGATGGTGGCCAAGCCGGACTCGGAAGCGGCGCCGTGAGATCCATTCGGCGGGAGTTGCTGGTGTGGCTGCTGCTCGGCATCGCGCTGGCGGTCGCGGCGGCCGCGGTGGGCACCTACCTGCGCGCACGCGTCGAGGCCAACGAACTGTTCGACTATCAATTGAAGGAGATGGCCGCGTCGCTCACCGATGCGCCGTTTGCCGCCGTTCCCGCGGGCGCGGGTTCGATCGGCGCCGGCAGCGACGCCATGGTGGTGCAAATCTGGGATCGCAACGGCGTGCAGCTTTTTCTTTCGCAGCCGCGCCGCGTATTGCCTCAGAACGCGCAGCTCGGCTTCAGCACCGTTGCCACGGAAAGCGGTCAGTGGCGCCTCTTCAGCGCGCTGGCCGCGGGACAGGTCGTGCAGATCGCACAGCCGATGAGCGCACGGCGCGAGCTTGCCGCGAGCATGGCGTTGCGAACCATCATGCCGCTGCTGGCGGTGCTGCCGTTTCTGGCGCTGTTGATCTGGTTCACCATCGCGCGTGGGCTGCGGCCGCTCGACCAGGTCGCCGCCGCCGTGGCTCGCCGTTCTCCCGCGCTGCTCACACCGTTGCCCGACAGCGATCTGCCGCGCGAAGTGCAGCCGCTGGTCGGCGCGCTCAATGGTCTACTCTCTCGCCTGCGACATACGCTCGACGCCCAGCGCGCGTTCGTCGCCGACGCCGCGCACGAGCTGCGCACGCCTCTCACCGCGGTGCACCTGCAGGCGCAGCTGGCGGAGCGCGCGACGACCGACGGCGAACGCGCTGCCGCGCTCGCCGAGCTCAAAGCCGGCCTGGAGCGCGCGACGCGTCTGGTTGAGCAGCTGCTGACGCTGGCGCGCGAGGAGCCGGGTGTCAGCGGTTCACAGGCGACAACGGTGGACCTGGCGGCATTGGCGCGCGAGGTCATCTCCGATCTGGCGCCGCTCGCCGGCGCCAAGGGGATCGATCTCGGTTTGTCTGCCGCGTCCGCGTCGACGGTAAGCGGCGACGCGGATGCGCTGCGCACCCTGATCTCGAACCTCGTCGACAATGCTATCCGCTACACGCCGGCCGGTGGCAAAGTCGATGTCGCACTCGGCAACGACGGTGGCGGCGTCGCGCTGACCGTGCGCGACAATGGCCCCGGCATTGCTGCCGTAGACCGGGAGCGCGTGTTCGACCGCTTCTATCGCGGCGGCGGTGCCGGAGGGATCCGCGGCAGCGGCCTCGGACTGGCGATCGTCAAGCGCATCGCCGAGCGCCACTTTGCCGATCTCGAACTCTCATCGGGCATTGACGGACACGGACTGGGCGTGACGGTTCGCTTTACGCAGCCCGTTCCGCCGCGCACGCTCGCGCAGGACGGCGGCGCGACTGCCTGACTGCCGAACGAGCGGCGCGTGCTAGTCTCGATCTTCGACCTCACGAAGGAATTCGATGAAACCTTGCCGCACTGTTCTTCTGCTCTCGATCGCGATGCTTGCGCTGACCGCCGCAGCCGCGCGGGCCGCGGACCGGGTGCAGGCCGGGCAATGGGAAACGACCATCACTGCCGGCGGGCGCGACAGGGTCATGACGCACTGCGTGACCGCCGCCGAGGCCAGCGTGGCAAACGGAGACGAGAAAACGTTCCGGGCATCCATCGTCAAGGCCGCCGAGGACGCCGGCTGCACGGTCAAGGAGCTCAAAGTGTCGGGGAACCAGGTCAGCTCCGATGGGACGTGCGGCGGCATGCAGAGCACGAGCACGACGATCTACCACGGCGACTGGTACGAGCAGACGAGCGCCAATGGAACGAAGGTGCACGCCAAGCGCGTCGGCGCCTGTCAGTAGCGGCGTCGGCCGTTGTGCGAAAGGCGCTGTTTCGTGTGCGCGTTGACGCATCGCCCGCGGTTGCGGTGACGGCCCGAATGCCCCTATCCGATAAACCCGCGCGGAAACGGCCTCCTTGCCCGGCTTCTAATCCTCGTCGATCGCCTTAATGCTCCCTTAAGTCTTGGCCCGTATCTTCGGTGACACGCCGGAACATCCCGGCAAAGCTACCAAGGAGCAGAGCCATGCAATCGAGAAATTTCCGGCGCAATGCAGTGGCGCTCGCGATCGCAGCCGCGTTCGCCATCGGCGTCACCACCGCCGACAAGGTGTCCATGCATTCCGCCAGCGCGGCGATCTCGCCGACGAACCCACCCACCGTCTCCACGCCGGCCATCTCGGCGCCGGCCAACATCGCGCCGGTCGCGGCACTTCCGGACTTCAGCGGACTGGTCGAGAAATACGGACCGGCGGTGGTCAACATCAGCGTCATCAGCGACGGCCGCAAAGTGGCCGCCAACGACGACGACAGTTCGGGGCCGGACATGGACCAGCTGCCGCCCTTCCTGCGAGATTCGCCGTTCTTCCGCAATCTGCCGAACCCGCAGCAGCGTGGACCGATGCGCGGCATGGGCTCGGGCTTCATCGTCAGCAGCGATGGCGTGATCCTGACCAACGCGCATGTTGTCGCCAACGCCGATGAAGTCACGGTCAAGCTGACCGACCGGCGCGAATTCAAGGCCAAGGTTCTGGGCAGCGACAAGACCACCGACATCGCGACGCTCAAGATCGACGCGAAGAATCTGCCGGTGGTGAAAATCGGCGACCCGGCGCAGACACGCGTCGGCGAATGGGTGGTCGCGATCGGCTCGCCCTACGGATTCGAGAACACGGTGACCGCGGGCATCGTCAGCGCCAAGGCGCGCGCGCTGCCGCAGGATTCGTATGTTCCGTTCATCCAGACCGATGCCGCAGTCAATCCGGGCAACTCGGGTGGGCCGCTGTTCAACCTGATGGGCGAAGTGATCGGCGTGAACTCGCAGATCTTCAGCCATTCCGGTGGCTTCCAGGGACTCGCCTTCGCGGTGCCGATCGACATCGCGATGCAGGTCGAGGACCAGCTCGCCAAGCACGGCAAGGTCGAGCACGGCCGGCTGGGCGTCAGCATCCAGGAAGTCACGCAGGCGCTGGCGCAGAACTTCGGCTTGAAGTCGCCCAACGGCGCGCTGGTGAGCTCGGTGCAGAAGGACAGCGCCGCAGCGAAAGCCGGGATCGAGCCGGGTGACGTCATCGTCAAGTTCAACGGCAAGGAGATCAACGGATCGGCGGATCTGCCGCCGCTGGTGTCGAGCCTGAAGCCGAACACGCAGGCGACGCTCGAAGTGTGGCGACGGCAAGACGCGGC
>Ga0209839_10000014_pt1 | contig 64397 bp, 50 predicted proteins | sample OrgsoiDNA2013050_FD_185800 | JGI IMG/M metagenome (GOLD analysis project Ga0209839, IMG submission 185800) | Permafrost soil microbial communities from the Arctic, to analyse light accelerated degradation of dissolved organic matter (DOM) -... | ecosystem: Environmental > Terrestrial > Soil >... | reverse complement strand
AGTAGCGACAGCGTAATAACAGTCATTGACATGAACGCTGGCCTGATAAATAGCATAACCATATTTATCAAAATAAGAACCATAGCAGGGAGAATAGAAGGAATCAAGGCTGATTTATTATTGGCCTTCATATAATTTTGAAAATTCTCCTTAGCCACAGATGGATAAATGCTGTAGTGTTGAATTTGCAGCGTCATCATATTGCCTGCATTAAATACAGCCAGGAAGAGATAAATTCCATACAGGATCAGTGGCATACTATGATATTTTAATATAGGTGAATTGGCCGCACTAGCTCAGAATAAAATGAAGCTTTATCCATTCCCTGAGTTCAGGCCCATTTGGAAGATCATTATCCTCAGTTTTTGCGTGTTCTGTAAGAAGGGCATGGTTCGAATTTATCCAGCTAAACATTTTATATAGATTTTTGCCCATAAATATCCTGGTCAGAAAGAGGGGCATTTTCTGATATTTTATTTCTTTTCCCAACACATCTGAGAAAATAGCCGCCACTTTTTCCATGGTAAGGCGATCTTTTATCAATGGGAAAATCTTTCCGAGGTATTTATCGGGCCGCTGGAAAATTCTCGTGCTGATTTCCCCGATATCAGGTGAACCGACAAATAGCTGAATAAAATCACCGGGCAGCGGAGAAACCAGTTTCCCCTTCAGTATTCCTTTTTTAAATTGGGGGATTAGGAAATTTTCATATAAGGAGGCCGGTCTGATAATCGTATGAGGCAGGTTAATTTGTCTGATATGATTTTCAATGACCCATTTGCTTTCCCAATGCGGAATGCCTGAATGGAGATCGGCTCCATTAACGGAGGAATAAAGAAAATGGCTGACATTGTATATTTTAGCAAGATTGGCAAGTTCTATTCCCTGTTTTATTTCCAGATCTGGTTTCTTTTCAGATTTCAAAACACAAAAAATCGCATCCACATTTTTAAGATGATCCCTGAAAGCAGAAGGTTCATTCAGATCACCCTGCACAATTTCAGCATGCAATCCCCGCAGTTTATAGACCTTTGGTGATGAAGGATCCCTGGTAAGCGCTTTTACAGCAAAGCCGTTCCTCAGGAGACTCCGGGCAACTTCACCACCCTGATTGCCGGTTGCCCCGGTTACAAAAATTGTTTTGTTTTGCGCCATAAGAACGTCTTATGCGTGAACTAACTTTTCGCCCCAGACGATTTTCATTACTTCATCCAGATCGGTTAATGCTTTTGCGCAGTCCCCAAAAAAGGAAGACCCATGCATCGTGGCAATTGTTGCGGGATTTAATGCAGCCAGTTCCAGAAGCATGGCTTTCGTTTTATGATGATATGGCGTGTAATCCATCAGGGGTCCTTTCTCATAATTCAGCATGGAAGCCATATGCGCTTCGAGGATGTCCTTATCTGTAAGGGCAATCAAGTTGCCATTCTGATGAAAGAGGTCGGAACACAATAATGTTTTATTTACTTCTTCGAACATGACACCCGCATCCCATCCATGGGGCAGATGCGGAGTCCGGATAAACCGGTATTGATGTCTTCCCGTTTTCAGGATCTCATTATTTTTCATGGCATGGGCGGGCCGTATTGCATAATCAGTCATATTTACCATGGCACCCACTTCACTGCAAACGGCTTTTGCCAATGGTGCGATCTGCAGCCATTCGTTTAATGCCCCGCATTCATCAACTTCAAAATGACTGAACCCGATCCATCTGATCAGCCTGGGATCCATCAACGTTTGAACGGCTTCTTTCAGGATGGGAAACATCTGCTTTAAACCTGCATGATATAACAGGGGCTCGTCATCTTTAATGAGAAAATGGTTAAACTGCAATTGTATTTCCGGAACAAATACCGAGATGCGGAATATGTCCGGGGCTATTTCATCAATCTGATACATGAGTCGTAATGTTAGTGTGTAAGGGTGAAGGCAGGAAGAAAAGTGATATAACCCAAGGTAATCTTATTTCAGCCTATTCAGGAGATAATAATTGGCCCTGTAGCGATAGATTGAATACATTTACGGGCGATTAAATCAACCTGGTCTCCCGCGATCCGGGGATCCTGTCCTGTGAAAAAAATTAAACCCTTTTCGGAATTTTTATCTGGAGAAAATTAAACAACCATTAAAAAAAATGAAAATAAAATCACCTATCCGTTGTGCATTTAATCTAAAAGTTTTAATTATAGTGATGGTTCTTACAACCGGTCTTTCGGGTTTTATGGTCTGCCATGCACAGTCCGTCGTCGGCAAATGGTCAAGGTCGTTTTTGACGATGTATACGACCGACAAGGCAACGGGCAAACAGGTGCCTCTTTCTGACGACATGCAAAAGAAATTTCAGGACGCGGTAGCAGAAAGAGGGTATAAGGAAACGCTTGAATTAAAATCGGATAATACGTATATAAGCACCGTTTCCACCAAGGAGGATAAACCAACTTCGCACACCGGGAATTACTCTCTCTCAGGAAAAATCCTGGACATGCATATTCCACTGGTATCGGGAGAAAAGACCACTATAACCATACGCACATTAACCCCTACGACCATGCAATGGGACCTGGTCTATATGGGTAAACTGACAGGAATTACCTATACACGGATGTAGCCGGAGTTCACTCAGAACGCAGGCTGGTCAACTGCGCTAACGTTCAAAGCGGTAATATCTGCGGTAGAAAATGGCCGCGGAGCACAGAAATAAAAGAATACAAAGCCAGGGAATCGTAACAGTGAGCACAGAAATATAAATGATGAGAAAAAGACAGAGTATGAATTTCAGGTATTCATTCATCCGGAAGAATTGAATAAAAAGCAGACTGTTCAGAAAAAGAAGCAGGCTGTAACTCAATAAAATAAAGAGGACAGCATCTTTATAGTGTAACCATCCCGGAGTTAAAAAGGCAATCGTAATGATTTCGGGAAGAAGGAGGATCAGATACAGCAGGCTGTATTGTATAAACCGGTTAAACAGGGTTACCGGAACTGTGCGGTAAAAAGTTAGCCGGGTCTCTTCCAGCCCCCTGAGTTGATGAATAAGGAGGCCATGCCCTAATATTCCAAGACTAAAAAACAGGGTAATCATACTCAGATCATAATCAACTTTTGTCTGGTTTATAACCATCAGGTACAATACACAGCAGCTGTATAATTTAATACCTGAAAAAAGGAGCTTTTTATCTTTTCCAATATAACGGACGAAAAGACTCCAGTAGGGCGTTTGCCTGCTTTTGATATATGATTTGCCAATACCGGCCGGTGAAAATCGTCCGGGATTTTGTATGACAAACAAATACCAGCGCGAACTGACAAACCAGAGGGCTAAAAAGTAGGCCAGCACGATCAGGCAAGGCAAATATAAATGCAGATAAGTGCCCGCAATACATATGATGAGTATATAGATAACAATAGGTACGAATAACAGAAACTGGACCCATAACAATAAGCCAAAAATATTTTTCCCGTCCGGAAGGGAAAGTATTTGCAAAAAGGAAAAATCGGGTCTTCGCAGTGTGCTCACGATAAACTGAACAGATTTTTGAGCATACAGAAACCATAAAAACAACACAAGAAGAAATAAGAAGGGGTTTTTCAGCATACCCTGAACCAGGGATAAATGATAATCCAGTAATCCTGCCCTGTCTACCCTGCCAACGGCGCCAAACATAAGAATGAACAGAAAGACGAACAGGCCGGCGTGCTGGCGATAGAAGGGTTTTACAAAAGACTTCATCAGTATCGTTCGGGTAATACTCATGCAATTAACTGCAGTGACTGATCGGAAATTAATATCCGGGTGATATCCAGATTATATGACTTAAAAGCCTGATGAGAACTGAATATAAAGCAGGTTTTAAATTCTTTGAAATAAGCGCCGATCAATTCGGGCATAATATGAATGGAACCTTCATCCAATGTTGCCAGGGGTTCATCAAGCAGGATCAGTGACGGCCTGCCTATGAATGCCAAAAGCAGTGACAACTTTTTAACCATTCCGCTTGAATAGCTGCCGATCGGCATGGAAAGAAAACGATGCATTCTGAAAAGATTAATCAGCATGTCAGTCTGCGCAAAAGCCGCTTTCCGGATATCCTGATAAAATCTGACCAATTCAGATCCGGTGATGAAGTCAGGATACAACGGTTCTGCTTCAGCAAAACTTACCTGGCGCCGGTAGGGCATCGGACTTTGGCGAAGGTTGATGCCATCGAGTAGTATATCTCCTTTAAACGGAATCATACCGGCTAGCATGCTTAGGAAAGTGGTTTTACCGGATCCGTTTATTCCCTGCAGCCAATAAATGCTTCTTTCGAGTTTGAGATGGCTGATCTCAAGGACCGGCTGTTCGTCGTAGGATTTACAAACGTTTTCAAAATGGAGCATAATAGGGCGAGATAGCCTTTTTGAAAAATCGCAGACGATTATGACGAAAACTATCGTATGCCCCAATTTATATGAGCTGCTGCATTACCAGTCGTTGAATTATATGAGTGGCAGGTTATGGCTTTCTAACGGCGATTTACAAAACGATCCGCTTTCCTTCCGTGGCAGATTTAAGCGCAGCTTCCAGAATGCGGACAACGATCAGGTTGTTCTCCAGTGAAGAAAGCCCATGTCCCGGATCCAGTTTACCGCTGAGTACGTCTGCCAGGTATTGAATATTATTAGTGTAGGCAGCCGGTCTCACGGGAATATTTTCATAGCTGTCTTTTTCTCTTTGCTGCAATACATTTCCATTCAGGGCATGCAGGTATCCCTTCGTGCCAAATACTTCAAAATCTTTAATACCGAATGGCCAGTCCCAGGACGCTTCAATGATACCGGTTGCATCAGGATATTCTAATAAAATCGTAGCGTCATCTTCTACTTTTGGATACAAGGCAGGTTTTAGATGATGAGTAACCGCGGTTACGGAAATAGGCGCCTTTCCATTCATCAGCCAGACCATCAGGTTGGCGCCATAACAACCAAAATCCATCAGGGCGCCGCCGCCATTTTTAACCGGATCGGTAAGCCAGTTCAGGAAATCCGGGCTGCATCCGATTTCTACCGGACCCTGGTGGCCGTCATGCACCGTCATTTTTCTTACCTCTCCAATAGCGTGTTGGGTATTGACCATATCGTTGATCTGCTGATTTGTGTTGTACCAGGTCGTTTCATAGTTGGTCAAAATCAGGATATGAAATTGCGCCGCCAGCGCCGCCATTCGTTCGGCATCCTTAACCGTGGTGGCAAGTGGTTTTTCAACCATCATGGAAATCCCTTTCGGGGCGCAGATCTCTGCCACTCCGATATGACCCGATATAGGCGTATATACCAGGACCACGTCGGGTTTGATATGGTCCAAAAGAGAACCCAGTTTTTTGTAGAAAAGGGTATCGGGTAGTTGATAGGTCTTTTTATAACGCTGCACCAGCTGTTCGTCTTCTTCGGCAATACCCGTAATGATTACTTCGCCCTTCTTATACTGATTCAAAATGCCGTGAACATGGTCATGGGCAAGTCCTGCAATGGCAACCCGAAGGATTTTCTGGGCCGGACTGGCAACTGTCATGAACAGGAGGACGACGGAAGCAATTACTTTGCAATGTCCATAGCGGCTTATTCGAAGAGCTTTCATTTTTTATCGTTTAATTGCTTAAATGTAAAATAAAAATAGGTCTCCTTTTTGAGGAGACCTATTTCATTTAACAAGAATTCTATTGGGCCGGAATAGTAATCACCAGGTTATTGTCTGCCGGGGTCAGATCAGTCCACAGGGAATTCAGTGCGTCTCCGAGAGGCGGGACGAGTTGTCCGAACGCATCATCCTGGGCCTGTTCATCAGAAGTAATTTTTTCATCTCCTGCATAGTGCGCCATAAATCCGTTCCGGAGCAGAGGTGCGCCAATACTCACCAGGGGATCGGGAAGGGAATAGGGTGGATTGGAAATCGCGAATCCAATATATCCATCAAGGTGGCCGGCAAGAAACTCGTTGGCATAGGTGGGAAGATCGATGCCTCCCGGAAGTTTTGCAGATATGTGCGTAATATATTTTGTGGTAATATCCATCGATGTTCCCGTTAGCGTAATGATCCGGTATGGAATAGGTGCGGTAACCATCGAGCCGGTTTCAATATCGTACAATATTTTATCTCCATCTGTTCTGCTGACAATATCATTCGCATGGTAGTGACCGGTGAACATAATACTGAGTCCTGCCATGGTGAATTCATGCGCAACGGTTTCATAATCGTCTATCACATAGCCCGGATCAAGTTGATTTTGCCCGGTGTAGTGTTCCAGTATGCCATGGTGCATCATGCCAAATAAAATGACATGGCGTTTTTTCGCTTCCGCGATCCAATTCAACGCCCATTGTTTTGTTTCGGGTTTTATTCTGCCTCCGACAATGGCGATATTTTTATTGTTTTCATATTCACAGGCATCCAGGCCCATAATCCAAAGGCCCGGGAATATCTGATTCACATAACTCAGGGAATGCGGATCCCTGGAAATGGCACCTGCATATCCATATCCGGCATAATAAGCGGCAAAATCTTTCGCGGAGATGCTGGGAGCTGGTGTGGCATTATCGCCATCATATTGAGCAGATTCAGGATTGTTGACGTCGTGATTGCCTGGAACGACAAACACTTTGATATGGGCATTATCAAATTGTCTGAGCAATTTGAGCAAGTCCTGGTGACTCACCTTTTCCCCATCTTTAGTCAGGTCGCCGGGAATGAGCAGAATGTCCGGTTTGTCAGCAATAACCTGCGCGATGCATTGTCTGAAAATGGGATCGCTGAATTCGATCAGTTTTGGATCCTGATCCAGGTAGGACTGGAAAGCGGCGCCCGAAGCCGCATTGTTTTTCAGGAGGGAAGCAGCCATATAATGAATGTCAGAAACAACCGCAATTTTTAACTGGCCGCTGTTTCCATGTCCGCCCTTGAGAATGGGACCCGTAAAGGGTTTGTCCTTTTCACAGGACGTAGTGATAAAGACAGAAAAAGAAAGGATCGCATAAAAAATCTTTTTCATAAACAGATGATTTAAGAATGAAGGAAGAGGTTAATGTTGGGTTCGTGAAAGCCAGGGTCAATGATTAATGAAACTATACGGTTTAAATGTACCGGTTGACCAGAGGGATTGCTAATTGCTTGTTGGTTCCGGCTTCCGGATCCAGGCGAATCCTGCCAATTCAGATAAGGTAGAGGGACCGGCATCCTGATAAATTGCAAAAAAGACAAAGTCGAACGACTTATTTTACAAAATCCGAAAAACTTAATTTGAGGATTTGCATATATTACTAAAATACAGGTCATGTGTTCCTGAAACTCCAGCTGGCTTCCGGGTCTTCATTTCAATTTACTTTCGTGAGATGGTTTATCTTTAAACTCAATCCGGCGTTGTTTAATGCAAAAAATATATTCAGTCCTATTCTTTTGTTTCTGCTTTTTTATTTTCAATGACTGTTGTTTATTAAATGGTTTTGCCCAGCAACGGGTAAATAAGGATTCTGTGATTTTTAAGAAAATCATTTTAACCACCGATTTTATATCAGAAGGAGTAGCCATTGGAGATGTGAATAAGGATGGAAAAACGGATATCATGGCAGGCTCATTTTGGTTTGAGGCACCTGACTGGAAGCGGCATGAAATCGTAAAGGGTCTCCTTTTTTCTCCAGATACTTCGTTTAGCAATTCATTTTTGGATTTTAGTATGGACGTCAATCAGGATGGGTGGATTGACCTGATACGTGTCGGCTTTCCCGGAAAGGAAGTGGTTTGGTATGAAAACCCCCAAAATAAACCAGGTTATTGGAAGATGCACAGCATTTGCGATAACATTGGAAATGAGTCACCTGCGTTTGTAGACATAGACGGCGATGGCAGACCGGATATTCTATGTAATGATCCGGTCGGGGAAAAAGTCATCTGGTTAAAATCACCCTCATTAAAAAAGGATACCCTTTGGAAAAAATATATAATTAGTAATAGAAAGGATTTGGCAACGGACGTGTACACACACGGGCTGGGTTGGGGTGATGTCAATCGTGATGGCAGGCCGGATGTTATCATTACGAAGGGATGGTGGGAATCACCGGAAGATCCAATGCAATCTGACTGGCTTTTTCATCCAGCAAACCTGGGCGAAGACTGTTCGCAGATGTATGTGTTGGATGTGGATGGTGACGGAGATGCCGATGTGGTCAGCTCTTCGGCCCATCACTATGGTATCTGGTGGTATGAACAGGATACAGATGAAAAGGGAAATATCTTTTTCAAACAGCATGAAATCAGCAATGCTTTTTCCCAAACGCATGGACTTGCCCTGGCAGATATCAATGGTGACGGCCTTCCCGACCTTGTTACGGGCAAACGTTATTTTGCACACAACGGAAGGGATCCGGGTGCTTTTGATCCGGCCGTATTATATTGGTTCGAATTCAAACCCGGCAGGCCGCCGGAGTGGATTCCACATCAGATCGATGATCATTCAGGAGTAGGACTGCAGGTCCTGGTTCAGGATATCGATGGAGACGGGTTACCAGATATTATTGTAGCAAATAAAAAAGGAGTCTTTATTTTTAAAAGAGTAAAAAACCAGGATAAGTAAAATAAAATTTTCCGCTATGAAAAAAAATATTTTCTTTTTGGTATTGAATTTTCTTGTTCTTTCCGCCGGACTTTCTCAGACCGGGAAACCGGTAACAGGGCAGACCGGAACAATCGACGGACATCCGGCTTGGATCATACAAGGCAATATTTATGAAGTCAATGTGCGCCAGTATACGCCGGAAGGAAGTTTGAAGGCATTCGCCAAACATCTGGACCGGTTGAAATCCATGGGCGTACAAACGCTTTGGTTCATGCCCCTGAGTCCGATCAGTCGGGTTGACCGTAAAGGAACACTGGGCAGTTACTATGCAGTTTCTGATTATACCGCAATAAATCCTGAATTTGGAACCATGAAGGACTGGACGGAGCTTGTAACAGAAATTCATAAAAAGGGCATGAAAGTAATTATTGACTGGGTGCCGAATCATACAGGAGCTGATAATCGCTGGCTGACCGAACATCCGGATTTTTTTGTAAAGGACAGCGCGGGTAAAGCCGCCATAGCCAAGGACTGGGCGGACACGCGCCAGCTGGATTATAGTAATCCGGTTATGGAAGACAGTATGATTGCCGCTATGAAGTTCTGGCTCGTCAAATCCGATATAGACGGGTTCCGTTGCGACGTTGCCTGGAATGTACCCGGCACTTTCTGGAAAAAATGCATTTCCCAGTTGCGGGGTTTGAAAAATATTTTCATGCTCGCAGAGGGGGACAGCAGTTACCTGCCCGAAAACGGGTTCGACGCCGTCTATCCATGGCATATGTTTCATATGATGGAAAAAGTAGCCAGGGGAGACCGACCGGCATTTGCGCTGGACAGCATTCAAAGTCAAAACGTATCAAGATACCCCCCTCATACGATTCAAATGTACTTTACCAGCAACCACGATGAGAACAGCTGGAACAAAGCGGATTATGGAAGTTTTCCCGGCAGGATCCACGCACCCTTTGCTGTATTTACGCAAACCATGGTAAACGGGGTGCCATTGATATACAGCGGACAGGAAGAACCCGTGCTGAGAGCCATACAGTTTTTTGAAAAGGATCCAATCACATTTGGGAAATTTGGAAGGGCAAAGTTTTACAAAACCTTATTGGACCTTCGCCGGAGCAATCCGGCGCTCGCTCTGAATGCTTCCTTCCGAAAAGTGAACGCCGGTGACGATAGAGCCATTTATGCCTTTGTCAGGGAAAAGGGCTACCATAAAGTACTGGTCATTTTAAATCTTACAGATAAAGAGCAAACCATTTCAGTAAAGGATAAATCACTCATGGGTAACCCGTATAATGTTTTTCTTGGGAGAAGGGAAGTTTTGAGTAACAAGCCATGGAAAATTGAACCCTGGGGATATGTGGTTTACGATTATAAGAGTAATCAACAGTAAAAACGCTGTCGGGCCAACCTGCGTGACTATACTAACCTGGATCAGAATCTTGCCCCGTTTATGGATTATCATTTCAACACGCCCGCCATCGTTGATTTTTTTGAGCCGTAGTCAAAACTTCTTTCAAAGTCAATAGTTAATCTGGCACCATCAAAATGACAGGTAGTTGTTTCCGTATGCGGACTTTCTATATAACGCATTTGCATCACCAGGGTCTGATCATCTTTCCAATAAAAATTGGATTGCACTTTATAGGGTAAAAGCAATGCCCAATTTTCAAGGGCATTGGAAACAAGATTCGGTCCGGGTTTATTCGTTTGACCGGGTTTCCAGAATCCCGCTCCATAATACAGATTATACACATCCGTGCCCGTATTGATTATGAAATGACAAATACTGTCTTTTATCTGGAGGGTGACCGATGCAAAGTGATATTCGTTCGGTTCCATGACAAAATATTTATTCAGATCCTTATTCGCGGTATAGGCGGAAAAACTTCCGGCATTGGGCAAAATGGCCAGAGAGGATAATTTCTGTTTTAAAGCATACCACGATTTTTCATCAGAAGGAAGTTTATCTTTCTTTATTGCGGGCAATAAATAATCCCATACCATATTTATTTCATTTTGCATATCAGCTGTTTCAGCCTGTACGGCGATCACAACATCCTGGTCGGGCATTACGATAATATACTGGCCGAAAGCGCCGTCTGCCCGGTATGCCTGGTGACGGCAGCGCCAGATCTGATAACAATATCCCCGTTCCCAATCACTCGAATCTTTCTTTGATTGAGGCAACTCCGGATGCTGTATGATTTTTTCTGTCGTTGCGTCTTCAATCCATGCTGCAGGAAGCACCTGATTTCCGTTCCACATTCCTTTTTGAAGATACAGCTGTCCGAGTTTAGCCATATCCTCTGTTTTTAAACGCAGTCCCCACCCACCCGTATTTATGCTCATCAGGTTTTCTTCCCAGTCCATTCCGGTGATTCCCAGTGGATCGAAGAGTCTGGGTTTGAGATAATCAATTATTTTTTGCCCGGTCACTTTCTGGATGATTGCCGATAACATAAAAGTGCCCAGTGAATTATACAGAAACACGGTTCCGGGTTTATGTATAATTGCTGTGGCGAGGAAGGATTTGACCCAGTTTTTGGATTTTGTTTCACTGGCGAATGGAGCCGGGTCCATCCCGTCTGACATGATAAGAACATCCCTGATTGTCAGTGCTGCCAGAAAGGGAGTGACGGTATCCGGCAGGTCATGCGGAAAAAATGAAATAACCTTATCGGTCAGTTTGAGCTTGTTTTCACTTACGGCAAATCCGACGGCTGTGGATGTAAACGTTTTACTGGCCGAATAAAGAGTATGTTTTAATGCTGGCTTATAAGGGTCCCACCATCCCTCAGCGATTACCTTCCCATGACGGAGGAACATGAAACTATGCAATTCATTCCTGCTTTTATTTGCAGCGTCCAGAAACCGGCTGATGCCTGCTGAAGAGACTCCTTCTGTTTCGGGAATACTCCGGGGAAGACTGGTTGCGGTTTGGGCAGGTAAAAAGATACAGGAGAATAAGAAAGTCAATGAAAGAAAGACGGGCATTATTTTTCTGATCATATGGCTGGATGAAATGTCTCTGTTAAATATCGATATTTGATACAGTAAGACCATATATTTTTTTATACACGCTGGATGTTGAAAACAGATCTGAGATATAAACCTGAATTTTCCTATTTTTAAATACATGTTCTCCGACTGCCCGTCCTCCCGCCCGGAAAAAATGAACCCGGAGCTACTCGCGAACCCCATATTCAGGGATTACTTCAACATTCACCAGTCCTATGGTGAACTGGTTGGAGAAGACGGAAATGTCTACCCCCACTGGGAAACCTTTTTTCAATCCTATGCCCGGTTAGGCGAAGAGGAAATGACCAGCCGGAACAATGATACCCTTCGTTTACTCAAGGAGAATGGAGTAACCTATAATATCTACGGGGATCCGAACGGATTGAACCGTCCATGGAAACTCGACAATATCCCTTTTTTGATCAGCGGGGAGGAATGGACTTCCATTGAGTCGGGACTTTCCCAGCGTGCGCAGTTATTAAATCTTGTTCTGGAAGATATCTATGGTGAAAGAAACCTGATTAAACAGGGTATTTTACCCATGGAATTAATATATAATCATACCGGTTTTCTCAGACCCTGTTGCGGAATAAAACAACCCGGCAAACATCAGCTGATTTTATATTCAGCCGATATTGCAAAAAGCACAAAAGGAAAAATTTGGGTGGTCAATGACCGCACACAGGCGCCGTCGGGATCAGGTTATGCGTTAGAAAACAGGACGACCATGACCCGGGTCATTCCGGAATTGTTTGACGGTTTAAAAGTTCGCCACCTCTCACCTTACTTTAATGCTCTCCGGAACGGCCTGAATGAGATCGCACCGCTCAGGAACCTGAACCCGCGAATCGTTATTTTGACCCCCGGTTCGAAAAATGAAACCTATTTTGAACATTCCTATCTCTCGTCCTATCTCGGTTTTACACTGGTGCAGGGTAATGACCTGATCGTAAAAGATAATTTTGTCTGGTTGAAAACCCTGGGCGGTCTCGAACGCGTGGACGTTATTCTGCGCCGGGTGGATGATATTTACTGTGATCCGCTGGAATTGAAATCCGACTCCCAACTGGGCATTCCCGGATTACTCCAGTGCGTTCGCAGCGGAAATGTAAGTATGGCCAACCCCCTGGGTAGCAGTTTTTTGGAAAACCCGGGTCTGATGCCCTTCCTGCAACGTCTTTCACAGTATTTCTTATCTGAGGACCTGATCTTACCGACGATTGCTTCCTGGTGGTGTGGGCAACCGAAGGAACTGCTGTATGTGTTGGATAATATTCGATCGCTCGTTATTAAAAAAATTCACCGGAACCCGACAGGCAGTTCTTCTATAGACGGTGCATCTCTTTCATCAGATCAGCTGGAACGGTGTAAACAACAGATTAAAGCGAATCCCGCCCTCTATGTTGGCCAGGAGAAAGTGGAAATTTCATTGAGTCCTTCCTTAATAAATGAGAAGATCGTGCCGCAGAAAGTTTTATTCAGGAGTTTTTTAGTCAGCAACCAGGATGATTATGTGGCGATGGCGGGGGGACTGGTCAGATCCTCTGCGGATGCAGGTAATTTTATTATTTCCAGCCAGTCCGGCGGATTTAGCAAGGACGCATGGATCATTTCTCCTGAGCCCGGCCGGGTCGTAACGGTGTTGAAAGAAACACCGGAAAGCGTAGCGGAAACGTATAACGACATGTTGCCGAGTCACGCCGCTGAAAATTTATTCTGGGTTGGCCGTTATACAGAACGTATTTTAGGTAATGCCCGTTTGCTGAGAACAGTGATGCAGTTTTTAGCAGAAGGAAATAAATTAATCACCGAAAATAACCGGCAGACGGAGAGAAACTTATTGGAAGCATTTACCCGTTATAGTTTTACGCTGCCCGGATTCATCGGAGATGATGCGGAAAAATTATTTGCCGATCCATGGAAGGAGTTAAGAGATATTCTTTTTAACGAAAAAAGAGCCGGCGGGATAAAATATAATTTTTTACTGCTTCACAAAGCCATCCATGAAGTCCGTGATCATTGGTCAACCGATACCTGGCGGGTGATCCGGGGGATGGAAGAAGGATTACAAAACGGGATCCCCCTTTCTCATCATGGCCATTTGCAAATGATCCATACCCTTGACAACCTGATTACCTCTGTTGTGGCCTTCATCGGGTTGAACCGGGAAAGCATTTCCCGTGAACAGGGTTGGATCATGCTGGATCTGGGAAGAAAAATTGAACAGAGTCTTTTGGTAATCACCTTGCTGAGAACCACACTGGTAAAAAAATATAATGAACAGGTGGAATATAATTTGCATCAGGCTGTACTAATGAGTAGTGAGGGCCTGGTGAATTACCGGTATAAATACAGGAGGCCCTTACAAAGACTGCTGGTCATCGATCTGCTACTTTTCGATCCCAATAATCCGCGATCATTAACCTACCAGGTGGTGCGTCTGAAATCTTACCTGCAAAATCTTCCGAAAAACAGGGCGGCCGATTCACCAACAGAGTATGAACGATTGATTTTGAAAGCTGATGAATTTCTCCGGACGGCCAATAAAAATGAACTGGCGACCCCGGATGGTGAAGGATATGATAAACTGGAATCGTTTTTATCAAATTTATCCGGCATACTTTCTGCGATTCCAGGTTCACTGTCAAAGACTTTTTTCAAGCATGAGCTGACGCCAAAAACGATTATCCTACGCTGATTCGGTAGGGCAAATATATTTATGAAATATACCATTCAGCATAAAACTGCTTATACCTACCTGGAACCGGTGAGTCTGTGTCATAATATCGCCCGGCTGGTTCCACGGGACACCCATGAACAAATTTGTAAAAATACAGCCATACAGATCGAGCCAAAACCCGATCGGATCAATGAATATGAAGACTTCTTCGGCAATAAGATCATTTATTTTTCAATTGAAAAAGAACACTGGGAACTAACCGTACAGGTAACGTCTGAGGTTGAAAGAAAGGGTTCCGGACAGGCAAAAACACAGGATTACCCTGCAGCCGGTTTTGAAACAGTCTTACAGGAATTAGTAAACATGAAAGCCGATGCAGCAGATATTAGACAATATGCATTGGAAACACCCATGACTTCCTGGAACGAAGAAGTAGTAAAATTTGCCCGTCAATGCTTTATACCCGGAAGATCGGTTTTTGGCGCCGCGGAAGAATTAACGAGAAGAATATATAAGGAATTTGAATTTAAGCCGGGGCATACAACCATCGCAACGCCATTATCCCTGGTGATGAAGGAACGAAAGGGTGTATGCCAGGATTTTGCGCACCTGGCCATATCCTGTCTTCGCTCTATCGGTTTGCCCGCCCGTTATGTAAGCGGATATATCGAAACCCTTTCTCCGGAAGGCGTTGAAAAACTGATCGGTGCAGATGCATCACATGCCTGGTTTAGTGTATTTATACCCGGCGTGGGATGGACCGATTTTGATCCGACAAATAATTGCATTGTCTCAGATCAGCATATTACCATTGGATGGGGAAGGGATTATGCGGATATTGCTCCCCTGGAAGGAATTATTCTCAGCAGCGGTTCACATGAATTGACTGTGTCGGTAGACGTAAAAAGAGAGCATTAGAGAATTTGGAAATTTGGAAATTTGGAAATTCGGGAATGATTTTTTCGATGTTGAAATAATTCTACCGGATTTTCTCCGAAATTTTAATTTTCAAATTTTCAAATTTCCAAATTTCCAAATTTCCAAATTATATTATGAGACTTTACACCTGTAGCAACTGTCATAGCCTGATCTATTTTGAAAATAATATCTGTCTTCATTGCGGGTATTCATTGGGCTTCGATTCGAATACGCTTTCGCTCCTGACCCTGGTTGCACAGGAAAATCGACTATTTTCCAACGTGTTGAATAAACCGGACATGTTCCGCTATTGCAAAAACGCGGAATTCGGAACCTGTAACTGGTTGGTCCCCGCTTCCCAGCCGGATGTTTTTTGTAAGGCCTGTGAACTGAACCGGATCATACCGGCCCTGACCAGCGATGAAAATCTGAAAAGATGGAAAAGTATTGAAATTGCCAAACACCGGCTCATCTATTCGTTACTTCGTTTACGTCTGCCTGTTCAAAAGAAAATCGATGATGAAGAAACAGGCATCGCTTTTGACTTTCTTGCTGATACTTCATCGAAAGAAAAAGTGATTACCGGGCATGATAACGGCACGGTCACTTTAAATATTGAAGAAGCGGATGAGGCCGAGCGTGTAAAACACAAACTCGATCTGGGAGAAAGATACCGGACCCTGCTGGGACATTTTCGCCATGAGATCGGGCATTACTATTGGGAAGTGCTGATAAAGAATACGGATGCATTGGAGCCATACCGGGCTTTGTTTGGCAATGAAGAATTGGATTATGCGGAGGCGCTGAAAACATATTATGCAAATGGTGCTCCCTCCAATTGGAGTGAGCATTTTATCAGTCCCTATGCCACTTCCCATGCCTGGGAGGACTGGGCAGAGACATGGGCGCATTACCTGCATCTGATGGATACGCTGGAAACGGCGTCTTCTTTTGGTATACGCATACAGCCGGATACGGTGCAGGATACGAAGGGAATTCAGGCCAGCATACAGCAGGATCCTTACGACATGACCGATTTCAATCAGATAATCAAATGGTGGCTGCCGTTGACATTCGCGGTAAACAGTTTAAACCGCAGTATGGGTTACTCTGACTTTTATCCTTTTGTTATTTCAAATCCGGTTGTTAAGAAACTTCAGTTCATTCATGAGCTTTGTCTAAAAAATGCCGGTTTAAATACTTTTTATCCGCGGTGGTAAGGTTAACGCTTAATGTTTTTCGTTTGTGGTTTATGGTAAATGGTATATGGTAAATGGAAAACCCATAAACCATTAACTATAAACCATTGACCTATTGCGTTAAGCGTTATGCGTTTTCTGCGTTTTTCTGAGATCAAGCGTATAAGGATAAGATGCATTGATTTCAGCGATGGGCGCATCTACCAAAAAAGGAATCCTGTTCTGTTCGATATAATGTCCTACAATTTCCAGAGAAGGCGCGGGCCGCAATACATCCTGGGTATGGGAGGTATCGCCGAAACGGCTCACCCGTCTGGATTCTGCTTCATACGCGTTAACCGGGAAGGAATCGTAACTCCTGCCGCCGGGATGGGCGACATAATACGTACAGCCGCCAATAGAACGGCTATTCCAGGTATCCACGATATCAAAAACGAGGGGGGTATCAACGCCAATCGTCGGATGCAGGGCGGAAGGAGGTTGCCAGGCGCGATAACGGATACCACAAACATATTCTCCCTTGATTCCTGTTTCTACAAGTGGCACGCGATTGCCATTGCATAATAAAACATATCTCGCGTCGTTGAGGCCCTTTAATTTTACCTGCACCCTCTCCAGGGAAGAATCAACAAAACGGGCAGTCCCGGAGCTTGACATTTCCTCCCCCAATACGTGCCAGGGCTCAATGCCCATCCGGATTTCCATTTCAATGCCGGCTATTTGAACAGTGCCATAATGCGGAAACCGAAATTCAAAAAAAGGTTCAAACCAACTCATCTGAAACGGATATCCGGCTTCGTTGAGATCATTTACGACGTCCCGCATATCTTCTTGTGCATAATACGGAAGCATAAATTTATCATGCAGTTCGGTACCCCACCTGACCAGCCCATGTTTATAAGGTTTGTTCCAGAATTTGGCGATCAGTCCCCGGATAAGCAACATTTGCAGAAGGCTCATCTGCCTGTGCGGTGGCATGTCAAAGGCCCGGAATTCAAGGATGCCGAGCCGGCCCGAAGAACTGTCCGGAGAATATAATTTATCAATGCAAAACTCAGAGCGATGGGTATTGCCTGTAATATCCGTTAATAGATGCCTGAAGATCCGGTCAACCAGATAGAAAGGAACAAAGCCATCCTCAGGTACCTGACTGAAAGCAATTTCCATTTCATATAATTTTTCATCCCTTCCCTCGTCGATTCTTGGCGCCTGGCTGGTCGGACCGATAAATGCGCTGGAGAATAAATAAGAAAGGCCGGGGTGATGTTGCCAGTAAGTAATAAGGCTTCGCAACAGGTCGGGTCTGCGTAACAAAGGACTATCGGAAGGTTTGGCGCCACCGATCGTAATATGGTTTCCGCCACCCGTACCCGTGTGCCTTCCGTCGAGCATAAACTTTTCGGTGCCGAGCCGGGATAAAAAAGCCTGTTCATATAAGGTATCCAGGTTGTGGACAAGTTCTTTCCAGCTCGATGACGGATGTATATTGACTTCAATCACCCCCGGATCCGGAGAAACGACCAGTCTTTCCATCCGGTAATCCCGCGGGGGCTCGTATCCTTCAATCCGGACTGGTATTTTTAATTTTTCAGCCGTGGCTTCGATGGAAGCGATAAGGTCCAGGTAATGTTCGAGATAATCCACCGGCGGAAGAAAAATATAGATCATATTATCCCGGGCTTCCACGCACAGTGTTGTTTTGATCACGGGTACTTCATATAAAGGTTTGATTTCTTCACTATCCTCGCTTATTTTCTTCTTTTCTTTTTTATCAATGGATTTTTCCTGGTATTTTATTTTTTGCGCCGGGGCCGGATGTTCGTAAACCAATCCGTACCGGCTGGTTATCGTTTCATGGAAATTCGCGAGTTCTGGCAATTCATCAAACAGGCTGCGTTCTACTTTTTGGGGTTCATCTTCTTTTGCCACTGCAGGTAAAGAATCCAGCGGCAACCGCAGGCCGATGGGTGAATTGCCCGGAATCAGGAAAAGATTGTTCCGGTTTAGCAACCATTTGCCACTTTGCCATTTGTTATTATCGTAATTAAATTTTAAGGGCAGGGTGAATCCCGCCGGATTATCCAGCCCGGCATCTAATAACCGGGAAAGCGTTCTTCGTTCCGACGAATCTTTTAAATTGGTTTGCAGGGGATCTATATTGACCGGTAATTTTCCTTCCGTCCAGAGGAAATAGAAAACGTCCTCGTATGCCGCGCTCACGTTGTCCTCACTTACGGCCAGGTGCCTGGCCAGTTCTTTTGCGAATTGTTCCGCGTCGGACCAGTTAAATTTTCTATCCATTTTTTCATCGGCGATCAGCCCGATATTTTTCCACACGGGATACAGATCTTTTCTCCAGAATAAGCCGTATTGCCAGCGGGGAAGGGGCTCGCCGGGATACCATTTGCCCTGACCGAAGTGGATCATACCGTCAGGTCCGAACTGTTTTCTCAACCTGAAAATCAGATCCTGTGCGAGAATGCGTTTCTCCTTTCCATCTGCAGCAGTATTCCATTGATCAGATTCCATATCATCGATGGAAACAAAAGTGGGTTCACCCCCCATGGTCATTCGCAGATCCGCTTTTTGTAAATCTGCATCTATTTTATATCCCGTGGCGTTGATCGTTGCCCATTGTTCTTCCGAATACGGCTTTGTAACTCTTGGATCTTCGTGGATCCGTGTAACCGTGTTGGAAAATGAAAAGATGGTTTCACAGGGATCCGATGCGCCAACCACCGGTGCAGCGCTTGAATAATCCGGCGTGCAGGCCAGTGGAATATGACCTTCACCCGCAAATAAACCGGAAGTGGGGTCCAGCCCGATCCATCCGGCACCGGGAATATATACTTCGGTCCAGGCATGCAAATCGGTAAAATCATTTTCCGGGCCCGAGGGACCATCCAATGATTTTATATCGGCAGTTAACTGGACTAGGTAACCGGAAACAAAACGGGCAGCCAGGCCAATCGTACGGAAAATCTGAACCAGCAGCCAGGCAGAATCCCGGCAGGAGCCAAAGGCAAGAGACAAAGTTTCTTCGCCCGTTTGCACCCCCGCTTCCATGCGGATATTATATTGTATATCCCGGTTCAGTTTTTGATTAATATAGACCAGGAAGTCATTAATATTTTTTGGACTCTTGTCGATTCCCTGAATCCATTGATTCAGCAACGGGCCGGCCTCTTTTATTTCGAGATAAGGAATTAATTCAGCTTTCAGTTGATCCGGATAAGAAAACGGGAATTGCTCTGCATATTCTTCTACAAAAAAATCAAATGGATTTATCACGATCATGTTGGCAATAACTTCCACCTCAACCTTTAATTCCCTTGTTTTCTCAGGAAAAACCACGCGGGCCTGGTAGTTTCCAAAAGGATCCTGTTGCCAGTTGATAAAATGTTCGCTGGGAGAAATCCTGAATGAATACGCCTCGATATGCGTACGGGAATGAACCGCCGGTCTCAGGCGGAAAATATGTGGTGATAGGGAAACAAACCGGTCGTATTGATAAACGGTTTTGTGATTAATTGCTACGCGAATGGCCATATTGCAAAGTTGACACAATGAATAGCAAGGCAATCGTTTTTATAGTATGCTGCGAACAATTTGAAGATAGCTAAATTTTGTATCTTTACAAACTTGCTGAGGGCGATGAAATTTTTCTGTACGTCATGAAATCGTTTGCTAAACCATCGTTTTTTTTTATCGCGTTTTTTTTATTGAATTTTTCCTGCAGAAAAGTTTACAACCCACCCGTTATTGAAGGAAATAATCATTTTCTGGCCGTGGATGGATATATTCAAATGGGGAACAATGTATCAACCAGTTTCACGATCTCCAGGTCCCTCAACCTGAATGATACGATCCCCAATATTCCTGAGCTAAATGCCCAGGTGGCCATCCAGAGTTCAAACGGAAGTTCATACCCCTTGTCTGATTTCGCCGGCAACGGAACTTATCTGAGCTTTCCGTTAACCCTGGATCCGACAATGAAATATCAGCTGGCCATAACCAGCTCGGATGGAAATAAATATATTTCTGATTTTGTAACACCGGAGCCGGCGCCACCGATCGACAGCGTCACCTGGGAACTGGTATATGATCCGCTGACTTTGCAGAATGCCGTAAATGTATATGTCAATGCCCACGACGTAAATAATAAAACGCATTATTATCGCTGGGATTTTCTGGAGACATTTAAACACCTTTCCGTTTTTGATACACCCTGGGGCGAAGCGAATGGACTGATCTTTCCTTTAGATACGAGTAACTTTACGCATGTCTGCTGGTCGACGGTTCATTCAACCAATATCCTGCTCGGCTCATCCATTGCACTCAGCCAGGACGTGATCAGTCATATTTTGATTGCCAATTATCAACAGAATGATCCGAGAATGGATATCGGAAACAGTATCCTGGTCAGGCAATACCCGTTAACCGCAGAGGCATACAATTACTGGTTAACCGTTCAAAAAAATTCACAATCCTTAGGTGGACTTTTTGATTTACAACCCGCCCAGATTGCCGGTAACCTGCATTGCACGACCAATCCCAAAAATCCCGCGCTTGGTTATGTTTCGGCTTCTTCCGAGCAGGAGCAGAGAATTTATATTAGCAATCATAGTTTGAGGCCATGGCAATCAAACCCGTCTTATTCCTGCGTAACCCACCTGGTTTTTCTGGACCAGTTGAATTTATTGGTTTATAATTATCCTGACACTTCCTATGGTCCATATCATTTCGATGGTGATTTCATCGTGAATCTCATCGTGGCACCGAAAAAGTGTATGGATTGCCGTTACCAGGGCGGCGTCACCCAAAAGCCACCATTCTGGCCCCCCATTGATTAGAACCCGGATATTTCGATTCTATTCAGAACGAATGCTTTCATTGTCCGCGAAACAACGGTTCTATCGTTTCCATTTTCAGTAGAACAGATATTAGGGAAAACCCGTAAAGTCTACCGGTTTTTTTACGGATTCCTGCCAAAATGATATGTGTCCTGTAGATAAATTAAGTTTTCTTCTGGTATTTAGATCCGGAGGACTCATAATAACTGGATATCAATAAATGTATCCGCACCGCAGCAAATTCCCGTTTTGAACCTCTTTTTCAGCATGGTAGGTTTGTTCAAACATTACTAAACACGTAAAACCCCAAACATGAAAAAGATTTATTTCACCACGATTTTAATGGTTTTTGCCATGGCCGGTTTTAGTCAGACGCAGAAAAATAGCTGGCTATTGGGCGGTAATCTGGATTTTACCGCCACCTCTCAAAGGGCAAACGGACAAGGCGGGAATTCCACTGTATTTATGCTCAATCCATTGGTTGGCTATTTTCCCGCCAATAATTTTGCCGTCATTTTGAATACAAATTATATCACCGAGAGTTATAAGACCGACGGGTCGCCTACCTCGTTCAGTGATCACAGTCTAAATATCGGGCCCCTGGTCAGATATTATTTTCCGGCCTCTGAATCGGTTAAATTTTATGTTGGAGGAGGAGTCAGTTTTGGTTCCATGAGCGATGAGCATAGTACAACCTGGCAAATGCAGGCCGGCCCGGCTTTCTTCATCACACATGCCGTAGCATTGGAATTCAACATCAATTACCAGTCAACCCACTATACATCCGATGGATTCGATAATGCCACCAAACAGTCTCAGTTTGGAATTGGTGTCGGGTTTATGATTTATCTGGGTAAGAAATAACGTAAACATTGGATGCCCTTGAAAACGAATCTGGTAACCCTGTTGAGCCTTATCCTGTATTTCCGGCGGGTAATAACGGTATGCTATAAACGCAGACTGCTTACCCGCTAATTTTTTCGAAAACCTGGTTTGTTACCGGTGGCATGATGCGTCTGGATCGAAGACATATATTCCCCGATCCCGGGAGAGTAGACATTTTCCAGCCGGCTACGCAGGCTATCGATCTGTTTTTGCAAGGCCAGCTGGTTGTTTTCCGACTGTCGGTTACAGGAGACAAAAATTAAAATTATAAAGATTGACAGAAAGATTTTCATGGCGTTTCTGATTGAATAGAGAAAAGAAAAATTTAAAATGCAACCGGATCATATAAAATCATTTTGGATTCCTGATCAGGATATTGAGCACTTCCACCAGGATGAGAATAATGACAACCCACTCCAAAGTCAGGCTGTTGCGATTTTGCAGGAGGTCCTTGAAGAGCTCCATATTTTCTTTGACAATACCCAGTCCTTCCTGGATGGTCCGGAAGCGCGCCTGCAGGTCAAAGGTTTTTTTGAGCCCGATATCCAGTTTATTCAGGGTTTCATTTTCCCAGGTTTCTTCCGGGGAATCAAAAATATAGAGGTTGGCTGAAATCCTGTTTTTCAGATTCAGTGTGCGGCCGATATATTTTTTTAATTTAATGCCTCCCATATTGATCCTGCCTCTTCTTTCCAGCATCTGGGTGTAAGAATTGGTCTCTTCCAGGAGGGAATTGGTTTGCTGGTTATAATAATCTAGGGCGACACTTTGGGAGACGTTGAGCATGATCAGGCGCAATTCGTCGACACTGGGGGAAGGGATCTCTATTTTATTGTAGCCATAATTAATGGCAGGCGCTTCGGTTTCGATGTCGAATTCGTCGCTCAGCCGCTGGTCGAATAAATTTTTGCAATAGGGCATGACCATTTGGAAAAAAGCCGCCATCTCGATTTCAGAATAACCCAGGAAACAAACAATGCCGTATTTGAAAACGTAGAGATATTTTTGATTATCTATCAGGTAAAACAATTCATCCGTATCTGAATAATGGATGGTAGCGGGAAAGGAGGTCTTAAAAATTTTTATATCGATGCTGTCCGCAATCTGAAAGGAAATGACTTTTAAATTCATACTTGAATATTTGCATCAGCATAAAGATAAACTAATGCAAACGGCTGCGATAAATCAGCGGTCAGCGGAGGCTACGGTCTGGCTTTTCAGTATTTCATTCTGATTTTTCCGGTATTTCAGGATATTGAGATAGCTCAGCGCCAGGCGGATTTTATAATCCTCGTAAGATTTTTGGGACCACTGGATGGCTCCATCCAGGTCGCCGTTTATTTCAGCGATAATGGCCATATTATAACAGGCTCTGCCCGCTAATTTCCCATCCGTGTTTTTCGTTTCTTCCTGCCAGATCTGGGCTGCGCCGTCCCAGTTGCCTGCCTGGGCTTTGCGTTTTGCGGTTTTAAAATGGTCATTGCCGCTTACAAAATAGTCTCTGGAAACCCTGATCCAATAGGGCAGGATCCTGGATGCATAGGCTTCTCCGGCTTTATTGCCGACTTCCTTTACCGCTTCCTTTCGGCCGATCAGGGCTGAAGCCGCTACCGCAGGATTTATACCGGAACCGGAAAAGGAAATATCCTGGCCGATCAGATATTCATCCAGAATGATCCTTGTGGAAGGATCGTATATTCTCCAGCCGGTTTTTACAGAAGTGGTCATGTTCACGTGATGCTCGATCGCCGGTAGGCTGGCGACACCCAGATTGACGCTGGTGGGACTGGCGGCATAATTTAGTTTGGATTCCGTATCAAAAAGTTCCAGTGCAAAAAGAGCATCGGTATGGCTTTCCCTGCATATTCTTTCCACTGAATCCCACTCCAGGGCGGAAGGAAATACACCGGCGCCAAAAGACCTGAGCTCCATAGCGGACAGTGACTTTACTTCCGTAAAACGGCTATTTTTCATGAGTTCGTCAGTAAGGCCATGCAGACTTGCCTCGGCGCCGGCCTTTTGAAGATCGGTGGTTTCCAGGGACAATGCTTTGTGGATTGCGTCAATCTTCTGTGTTGATTGGGAAGCCTGGGTCCGGTCCACTACGGCGACGGTTTTTATATTGGACGGGATGGAAACAGGCGCTGGTTTTATCACGCTGAGGGACATCAGGTTCGTTGAACTGCAGGAGCAGCAGGCAAGCAAAATGCATATAAATACCAGGGGATTTTTCATGACATATAGATTTTGGATAAGGAGTTGACGTATCGACCGGGATTTAAACGGGCTTTGCCGTTTATTTAGTATCAGAAATGGGGAAACCAGCCGGTTAATTCGCGGTTTTGCCTGACCCAGGGCAGGTTTGCGGTCTGTTTATCCGGGTTTCACGTGTTCTGGAATGCACCGTGATAATACCCTTCCCATACGGTACTTTCAGGAAGTGCCGTTCAAAATATAGAAGTTTATGATAGAAACTTATGCCGTTGCTTCCATAACTTTTTTGGGTAAGCCCATCGCATTCGCTTCATCAACTTCGTAGCAATAATTCTTGCTGACATTTCCAACATGCTCATCCAGGAACTTTTGTACATCATCTGCCGATGGCGCTTCCCACAAACATGTTCCCATTTTCATATCTTTTGACGGGAAAACGCTGAGCAGTTTAAGATCTGATGGCAGTAAGGCGGAAATGTTTTGAGCGGCTGACCAGAAAACAGATGGATTCTGGATGTTGTGTTGTGCAATGACTAACATGGCTTTTGATTTAAGTGAAGAAATAATTTTTATCAGCAGGAGGATTAAGCCAATCTTGTTTTACAAGGGGTATATTATTTCAAAGACAAAAGATATCCGGGCAAAAAAGAAGATGCAGCAAAATTATAGAAAGCAGTGATCTCCGGAAAGAAGATGCAGCAAAATTATAGAAAGCAGTGATCTCCGGCTTAAATAATAAAATTATTTTTTATTGGAGTGTAAAAAATCCTAAAGACCTGAACTATATTGTATTAAGAAATTGGAAAAGCAAGTTCCTCCCATTCCCTCTTTAGCATGGCAAACTGGTATTCGCTGCCCCATTTGCCTTTAAAAAAAATATTTTCTATAAAAAAGCCCTCCTGCCGGAAGAATAAACTTTTTAAAAGCTGGATAGAGGCGGTATTTTCCGCATCAACGGTTTCCACTACCCGGTGAATTTCCTTTACATGGAAAAGAAAATGCAAAATCCCGGCCATTGCTTCCTTTGCATAGTTCTGTCGTTGATACAAATTCGAAATACTGATGCCAATTTCTGCAATCGCCGGGTTTTTTTCCTGGAGTTTTATGGCACAATCTCCAATGAGTTTTTTATAGGAGCCATGTTCTATGCCATATTGCACCCATTCGCCGGGTACACCGAATAATTTCTCCTCCTGGGAAGAAATAAATTCTTTTGCCTCGTCTTTGGAGAATGTATCGAATCCCTGATATTTTGTTATTTCCGGATTACTCCGGTACTGATAAAAAGCATCCAGATCTGATTCTCTGAGATTTCTTATTTTTAACCGGTCGGTAGTAAATAAAATGGTATTCACGGATTTACTCCTGTTGTTTCTTGAGGGGTAAAAGTATTTTATTATTATGATTTTCAGGGAAGCAGGCGTACAGGATATCCCACAGATTCAAATCGTTCGTCATTCGGTAAAGGAAAATATTTTATCAGATCCCCGCCTGGTAACCGATGATGATTGTGCGGATTATTTGATGCAAAGGGGAAAGGGATGGGTTTGTGAATCGCAGCATGAAATTGCAGGCTTTGCCATTGCCGATCTGGCAGGCAATAATATTTGGGCCCTTTTTGTTAAACCGGCCTTTGAAAAGCAGGGTATTGGCAGAAAACTGCACGACATGATGATGGATTGGTATTTCTCGCAGACAAAAAATAAATGCTGGCTCAGTACCGCCCCGGATACCCGGGCAGCTTTATTTTATTTGCAAGCCGGCTGGAGACCGGCGGGCATTTATGGCAAGGGCGAAATAAAATATGAAATGACTCATGAAGAATGGCTGGCTGCCAGGTTCTAGTCGGATTCCGGGATTATTATTAAATATTTATTTTTTCGCATTTGTAGCCATATCTTTTTTGTATTTGGCAATGGGGGTAAACGGGCCGTATTTATGCTGCAGGGAAGGATAGGAATCCGGGAATGGTCCATCCGGAAGATCAACGGGCTTTAATAAAATATTTGGCCAGTCCTGTTTAAATTTTTTTGACGGTCTTGGCTGACTGTTTACAAAGGCCGCCAGGTCCCAGGCTTCTTCATTGCTTAGCTGCTCATTTGCATAACTGCTTCCATAGGGCATATTGTTCTTTATGAATCCGGCAAATTTCGACAGGCGATAGAGGCCCGCCGAGACATTGTAACTGTGTTCACCCCAAAGGGGAGGATACAAATAACCATTCAGACTGTCCGGCTTTCCAAAGCCGTCCGGCCCGTGGCATAACTGGCATTTCTGTATATAAAGCAGTTTTCCTTTTTGCGGGTCTGCCGGTCTTTCAATAAAAGGCGGAATTTCAAGACCCGTGCCCGGCGGTTTTTTTCCTTTCTTCACGTCCTTTCCTACCCAGGTTATATAAGCATTCATGGCTTTCATCTCCAGGCTGTTACTGTCCGGCGCTTTTCCGTTCATACTTCGCTCAAAACAATCCGTAATGCGTTGATTTATGGTTTCATAGGACCCCCGGCGTTCACTAAAGCGGGGAAAGAGCGAAGCAACACTTCCAAAATTCCCTGCAAAGGCCCTTGTGCCGGCATACAGATGGCAGTTCTGGCAATTCATGCCATTTGAATTATGACCGATGGAACCCTGTGGACCAAAATACCAGGCGGTAGAACTGATCAGTTTTTTGCCATAGCGGATGAGTTCCCCGGAATCATTCCGTGGAATCAAATTTGAATCGGGCGCCATCCACAGGGATTCTTTTGTGGATGAGGCGCCCGATGACAAATTTTTATTTGCAGGTTTTGGCGTTTTTTCTTTTCGCCAAAACCAGATCAATACCAATACCAGAAGGAGGGTAGCAACTACCAACCACTTGCGGGTCATAGGATACGATTATATTCCAATGACTAATAGATACTTAAGCACCATAACAATATCCGCATCCGTGTTCCTGGGCACGACCTACGGCCCAAACACCGGAAGGCATAACCGGTATGCCAGGTATAACCGCATCAAGCCATTCTTTTTTAACCGTGGCAGCTTCCTGCTTGGTCCCCATGGCCATCATGGCGCTAAATACAGACAGCGCAACTCCACAAACGCAAATCATCACACCAGATGCCTGTAATTCAGGAATTCCCAATGGAACGGAACCCAGACCCGGTAAAGAAAAATCATCCGGTTTGGTTTTCCAAAAAGGATTTCGGACAGCAGAAGCATTTGTTTGTGGATCCGTAACAGATATTATCTGTTTGCCACCCGCACTAACATTTCCCAGGTTATATTTTGCCCATACGCTATCCTGCAGCGCGAAGACAGCGGCAGAATGACGAAGGACCAACACCGCGGTGCAGTCTTTTTCGGAAGCTCCGCTGGCCACATTGGTCATCATATATGCTTTGGGCCACAAAAACTGAAAAAAGCCATCCGGTTCTATCGCGTCGAATACAATCCGGTGTTTACCTTTTACACCCTTAAACCAATCATCCGGATCTTCTGCATATCCTGAAATGGAATGTGTGCTATCATTTGCTTTCGCCGGATTAATCAAGGATGCAACACCCATCAGGGCTGCTGCACCGGTAACTTTTCCTAAAAAGGCACGTCTGTTTGCGGGTTGTACGAATTTTTGCTTTGACATGTGATAAAGTTTTAATGGTTGAATAGGCCATTCATTTTTATTGGCCGGTAAGCAAACCTAGTCTCCTCTGCGTGTATTCTTGTTGGAAAAAAGTGACAAAATTTAAACCTGCATGGTTTTTTCGGCACTTGCCCTGAGAGAAAAATAATCCTGCGGAAGTCCGCCCGTCAATGATTTGAATTCGTTGATAAAATGACTTTGGTCATAATATCCACAAACCTCAGCCAGTTGGCGCCAGTTTATATTGAGGCCGGATTCTATAAAACGGATGACCGCATTAAAACGTACCAGTCGGGAAAAAGTCTTGGGGTATAATCCAACCTGTTCCAGAAAATGCCTTTCCAGAGTGCGTTTTGTGGTAAATGTCATCTCTTCGAGTTCACTAAGCGTAATATTTCCTTTATTTCTTTCAATCAGCTGGATGGCATCGTCAATATTACGATCCGTCTTTTTTTGGTTCTGTAACTGCTCAATCAGCCAGGCATCCAGCAATTCAATTTTTCTCGACAGGTGGGTTTTTCTGAGCTGGTTCCCCATTTCGGCGACTTGTTTTCCCAGAAATTTCTCCGCCTCCTGACTGCGGTTATTAAAAAAATAAGCGGGTAGATGGAAGGTCTTAAAAAATCCGCCCGGCTTAAAATGGATGATCATTTTCCTCATTCCCGGAAACAACCTCACACGGCAGACTTCCTCATTCGGACCTGCGATAAAATTTTGGGCAGCATATTCTGAATGCGTACAGTCGTACACCGTATAACCCCGATCCAGTCCAAAAACCAAACTTTGAGTAACATTGGGGAAGAAAGTATTTTCTACATAACCCCCTCCCGGATGATCCACTGAAACGATCAGGTAGGAATCAACGCAATGCCTGAGCAGCGCATGTGGGTTAAAAGATTGAACATGAAACATATTCCATTTTTGAAAATGAATGAGGAATTTCTTTCGTGCTCGCAGACAGCCGCCGTGAAGCTACTATTTTAAGAAGAATTCAGGTCCCCTATATTGATAGAAATTTTGAGATAATTCGTAAAACACTGATTAACTTGGCATAATCCAGCATTTTGAAACCCCGGTTTATGAAAAAAAATGTGTTCTTTACCGTTGCCTGTTCAATTTTATATTCGGTTTTACCGGCCCAGGTGCAGGTAAGTAAGGAACCCAGGCATCACAATATCTTCGAAAACGGTCATGTCCGTATTCTCGACGTGCATATTCCACCCGGAGACACCACGCAGATTCATGTTCATTCCACGCCTTCCGTATTTCTTATCCTGACCAACAATGTAAAAGCGGGTTCGCAGGTGATCAGTGAAGAAAAACGGATGAGGTTAAACCCGGCTGACGACGACAATATCTTGTTTGACGGTTTTTATATCCAACCCCGCATACATCGGGTTTGGAACAGTGATACGGTTGAATATCACGTGATGGATATTGAACTGACCAATAAAAATTATATCACTCTTGATTCTCCCATCCATTGGCAGGATGCATTCACTTTATTGTTTGATGAAAAACCGGTACGCGCTTACCGCGTAAACCTGAAGGCAAATAGGTCAATTGTCCTGCGGGAACGGACATCAGACATCCTGATTGTCCTGTTAACAGATTCGGCCGGTTCGTTTCGGGTAAATGGAAAATCCCTGCGTAAAAAGGGAGACTACAATTATATTCAGTCTGGTATCGACATCCACATGAATAATGATGCTAAAGATAAAACTGAATTTGCATTTTTCGAATTGAAATAACCGGCCTATTCGATTTTTTTAACTTTTATATTCCGGTACCATACTTCTTCTCCATGATCCTGCAAAGCAATATGCCCTGAATGGAAAGTTCCAAAACCGGGCATGGTTTTGAATTTGCTTCCGGCGATCAGTTTTTTCCAGGCATCATCCCAGAGACCGGTGGAAATGATATGAACTCCGTTTAAATACAGATCCAGGCGCTGGTTATTGCTTACGACTTCTACCTCGTTCCATTCCATCGCCGGTCTGGCTGACATAATCGTAGAAGCGATCAGATCGTAGATATCTCCGGCTTCGTGTTTGAAACTATGTGCATCCTCATTACTGTCCTTATCACATACCTGCATTTCGGGACCTGTGTTCCAGGTTTCCTTGTACTTCGCGGTATCATCCTGTACAAAAATCATGATGCCACTATTTGCTTTTTTTGCAATCATCCATTCCAGTTTGAGGTCAAAATTGCCGAATGTATAGTTGCTGACCAGGTCCCCGCCGCCTGCGGTCTGATAGCCATTTTTTGCGCCCGGTTTTAAATGAATGGATCCACTGTCGATATTCCACGCGACGCCGGCTTCTTTTTTTCCATAGGTATGCCAGTCGCTGATGGAATTTCCGTCAAATAATAATACCCATCCGCTGTCTGACAGAACCGGTACCGGTTTTGCAATCACGGATGAGTCTACGCCGTTGTTGTTATATCCTTTCATTTTGCATGACGCGATCAGGAAACAACAGAATGCGATTAAAATATTTTTCAAAACTGATTTTTTTATGAAGGAAATAAATTTGATGAATTGATATAACGGCCAGAATGCATAACCCGTATAAAGTAAGTAATTTTAACGATATCTCATGTTGTTGTACAAGGATAAATTGTCATTGGGAAATTTTCCGGAAGCCAGTCAACTGGAATGGCTGGAGACTAACGGTCTTGGCGGGTGGGCCGGCAGCAGTCTGATTGGTTGTAATACCCGAAGGTATCATGGCTTACTTATGGCTGCCATTAAACCGCCGGCCGAAAGAATGCTGCTGGTTTCAAAACTGGACGAAACCATTATCCTGGACGGTAAACGATTCGATCTGGGAACGAACGACTATGGCGACGCGATTTTTCCGCAGGGATTTCAAAATATGATTTCGTTTAGAAAAGATCTTTTCCCGGAATGGATATATGAAGCCGCGGGCGTGCGCCTGCGAAAAACCATTACCATGGTCCATGAGGAAAATACAACCCTGATCCGCTATGAAGTTTTAAAAACGGTAAAGCCATTTACCCTTCAGCTTCTGCCATTGATAGCAGCCCGGGGTTACCACCAACTGGAACACGCATACAATAATATTTTCTGGGATATTGATTTTAATAATGGCCTTTTCCATAACCGGCCCTATAATGGGGCGCCGGATATTTTTATTTCCATACCCGGCTCTGCTTACAAACCGGTGAATAAATGGTATTACAAATTTAATTATCTACAGGAAAAATACCGGGGGCTGGATTTTGAAGAGGATCTTTTCAACCATGGTCTTTTCAGTGTCGGATTGAAGGACGGCGATGCACTGCACATTATCCTGTCGACGGAAAATCCAACGGGAAAAAATCCGGATACACTATTTGAAAAGGAGAAGAACCGGAAACTATCTCTTTTGAATGGAATTCCGGATAATACACTACGCCAATTGGTTTTAGCTGCGGATCAGTTTATTGTGAAAAGAGAAGTCCCGGGAGATACGAAGGAATCACAGCCGTTGGCATTGAAGACCGTCATTGCGGGCTATCACTGGTTTACAGACTGGGGCCGGGATACCATGATTTCCCTGCCCGGACTCTGCCTGCAAACCGGACGGTATGAGGACGCAAAAAAAATAATAGCGGTATTTGCAAAATCGGTGAGTATGGGCATGTTGCCCAACCGGTTCCTGGACAATACCGAGCCGCCCGAATATAACAATGCAGACGGCACACTATGGTATTTTAATGCCGCGTACGCTTATCTGCAAACGACAGGCGACAGGCGTTTTATTCTGAATGAAATTCTGCCGGTATTGAAAGATATTATGGATTGGCATTTTAAAGGTACCCGGTACAATATTCATGCGGACACGGACGGATTGTTATTTGCCGGTGAGACGGGGCAACAATTGACCTGGATGGACGCACGTATTGGAAGCTGGGTGGTTACACCCCGCATGGGTAAACCCGTGGAAATAGAAGCGCTATGGTATAATGCCCTGAAAATTTTTGAGGCCCTTCTGATATTGAATGGCGAGAATGAGTTCTCAGAAAATATCCTGCAAAAAGCGGCACAGGCTAAAAAAAGCTTCGAAGAAAAATTCTGGTACGCGGAAGGAAATTATTTATATGATGTTATAGATGAAAATGGAAGACCGGACGCGACCATTCGCCCTAACCAGATATTTGCATTGAGTCTGCCTTTTCAATTAATTGAGGGAGTAAAGGCAAAAGCGGTATTTCAAATTATCCAGGCCAAATTATTTACTCCTGTCGGGCTGAGGTCCATCTCGCCGGATGATTCAAGGTATAAGGGAATATATGGAGGCGACGTTTTTGAACGGGATTCCAGTTATCATCAGGGGTCGGTATGGAGCTGGCTGCTGGGTCCTTTTGTGGAAGCCGGTATGAAAATCGCCGGACCTGAGTTTCTGGAAGAAGCCGTCTCTATTATCAACCGGTTCAGCCATCATTTAAATGAAGGTTGCATCGGAACCGTGTCCGAAATTTTCGATGGAGATGCACCCTGGTATCCCAGGGGTTGCGTAGCCCAGGCGTGGGGGGTGGCGGAGATATTGCGGGTTATTAAAACTTATTCTCTATTTCATGCGGGCAGTTGATATTCAGATAAAAAAAACCACCGGTGAAATCGGGCTTCTGAAAGCGAGTTTCAAAAAAAATTGGAGATATTATTTACAAGAGGCCCTGGGTCTCGCGATTTTTATGTTCTCTGCCTGTTTTTTCAGTGGACTTTTTTTTGGAAAAAACGGATTTCTCGTGTCCGCTCTGACGGCGGCCTTTCGCCAAAGCCTGCTGGGTCTGCTGATGGGACTGACCGCCCTGTATATTTTTTATTCACCCCTCACCAGTCCCTCCGGGTCACATATTAATCCGGCCGTTACATTGGCTTTTTTCAGACTGGGTAAGATCGGTCGCTGGGATGCTTTATTCTATATGATTTTTCAGTTTGCCGGTGGCACGCTGGCGGTATATATGATGGCCGTCTGGATGGGGGATAATTTAACCGCCGCACCTCTGCATTATGTTGTTACCGTTCCCGGAAAATATGGGCGACCGGCCGCCGCCGTTGCTGAATTGATCATCGCATTTGTCATGATGGGTATAGTGTTGTTTACGACAGATTCACCCGTTCTGAAAAAATACACCCGGATTTTTGCAGGGATCCTGGTATGTATTAATGTAATTGTTGTCGGGCCGGTATCCGGATTTGGGATGAATCCGGCAAGGAGTTTTGCCAGCGCCTTGCCGGCTCATATCTGGACGGCTTTCTGGATTTATTTATGTATGCCTTTGACAGGAATGATGGGAGCGGCGGAATTATATCGATTTTGTAAAAGAAGAATGTGATCGATTATTGATTATTGATTATTGATTATTGATTATCGATGACAGATGACGGTTGGCGGTTGGCGGTTGGCGGTTGGCGGTTGGCGGTTGGCGGTTGGCGGTTGGCGGTTGGCGGTTGGCGGTTGAAACTTTAAGACATGTAAGGTATAAATGAATTTTAATTTTCAAATTTCCAAATTTTCAAATTTCCAAATTAGTTTTAGGCTTTACGCTTTAAGCTTTAAGCTTTTTTAAGCGTTTTTGTAAACTTTCAATACAGTCTCTCTGAGTGAACTGGATTTATCGGAGACCAAAAATTCCAGCGTTTCCGCAATCTCCGCAGGTTTTACCCAATTGTCGGGATTGGCATCAGGCATCGATTTGCGGTTTAAAGGAGTATCCAACGTACTCGGAACAACTACTGAAACACGCACGTCCACTCCCCTGGCTGCTTCATTCAAATATTGCGCCAGCTTAAACAGGAGCGATTTACTAAGACCATAAGCAATCAGCCCCTTTCCCTGAACAGGATTCAGGGCGGGCCTGGCTCCGATAAAAACGAGGGCTCCTCGTTTGTTATTCATGAAATGGGCAAACAAAGGCCTTGTGACATAATAGGCCGTTTCAAAATTTAAAGCGATCTGCTTGTGCAGGTCCTCGCCGGTCGTATCAGCCATTCCTCCCATGGTAAAACCGCCCACCAACAGTAAGGCCCCGTCAATAACCTTGTATTTCTGAATGATTTTTTGAATGAAGGCAGTCGTTTCCATCTCATTGGTAAGATTGACTGTGTAAATGTCCAGGTTTGGGTGAGGATTAAAATCAGAACGAGCCCGCTCGCCGGAAACCGTTGCCAGCACCTGGTAATTTTTATCCAGGAATTCTTTTGTTACAGCCATGCCGAGGTTACCGTTTGCACCGGTTATAATAACTGTTTTCATGGCGTAAAATTAGTATAAAATTTAGTGGCTGGTTCCAAGCCAGGCCAGGGCGTCCAGGATCAGTTTGTTTTCTGTGGGACTGCTGAAAGTTTGCGAAAGTTCTTTGTTGGTTTTATGTTCGTAGTCCATATCATTATGCCCCATATTAAAATAAACCATCCGGTATTTTTTATTTGTCCAGACCACGGGATAAAAACCGCTGTGCCAGATCTCGTAAAGTTTAGGACCGGTCCCCAGTGGAAAACTCGAGCTGTCGATCGCCAATAAGATATCAATTTGCGGATTGGTACGCAGGTCGTTCGACCAGCGATACCATTCGCTGGCGGAACTCCGGAAAGTATCCGGCAGATTTCGCGTAACCGGATGATTCTTGTCCATCACGCGGAGCACGGCGGGCGTTGGCCTCCAGGTGTTGCTGACATAGGATCCCGAACCCAGAAATTCATTATGGTACCAGTCCCAGTTTTGCGGGAATGCGGAAGGCGTTAAGGCAAAACCCGAGAAATGAAAACCCATCCAGCCGCCACCATTCTTCATATATTCCTCAAAGGCCTTTCTTTGCGCTGAATCATCCGGTCTCGTATCGAGAAAAATTACGACCTGGTATTGGGACAGGAATTTTGCATTCAGGTTGTTCCAGTTGTTAGTTGAATCGTAGGTGAAATGATTGGCTGACGCCATTTTCGGAAACCAGCGATTGGCTTCATGAACAAAACTGATATGGGCCAGGTCCTCTCTTTCTGTATAAAATGCAATCACATGGAAATCCCCGATTTTATTTTGGGCATTTCCTGGTGAAGGTCGATAGCATATGAGGCAAATGCTCATGAGCGTAATAAAAAGTTTCCTGGTTTTCATTTTATAAATTCAATTAAAAAAATCATTATATTGCCTTGGTTTTTAAAAGAAGCAGCTGCTGCCCTATGATGTATGTCGTGCAAGGTAAGCTGTGTTTCAAACTACGATTGTAATGAAATTCGGACTAGCTGCTGTTTTTTCCCTGACTCTATTATTCCACATCGAACAGGCTTCCGCCCAATCCAAAAAGGAAGATAGCATTTTATACCTGACTGCGCTCTCACATACCATTTCGGTATATAATAATCAGCTCGGCGACCAGACTCCGCTCTTTAATGGTAGTTTATATCCTGGATTTCCTTACAATTTCCGGGAAGGAAGCCCCTATTTTCTTTCTGACAAAGCAACCGGTGGCAGTTCTGTTGAGTATGACAGTATGTTATTTACGGATGTGTCATTACTGTACGACGACCTGCGTCAATTGGTGGTTGCCGTGGATCAGGGATTCAGGTTGCAATTGCGAAATGCAAGGATCACTTCATTTACGATTTTGAACCACCGGTTTATCCAGGTTTATTTAGACAGCTCATATAAAGGACTGCCGGGTAATGGATATTATGAACAACTTTATCCGGGCCGCGCCGGTGTATTGAAAAGAACTACCAAGGAAGTCAGGGAAGTGTTGTCAGTTGAAGAGGGTCCGATCCGGAGTATTTACACAACCGATAGTTATTATATTCATTTCGGCAGTGAATGGATCCATATAAAATCCAGGCGCGAATTATTAAATGTTATGAAGGATCATCGAAAAGAAATTCAACGGTTTATAAGAAAAAACGATTTGAATTATAAAAAGGATACTGACAATACACTGGTTCAGGTAGCTGGCTATTATGACCAATTAGCAAAATAGTATGGGATACCGCATTGGATTTTTACTGCTTATGTTTTCTATGGGATTCTTTTGCCCTGAACTCCATGCACAAAAAAATCCGCTGAACCTGATAAGCGGAACCTTTCACGACCTGACGATCCAGGAGTTTACAGAAGAAATTGAACAGCAGACAAATTACTTTTTCTACTACGACATAACGCTGTTCGACAGCCTGCGCATTACAATGACCGTAAACAAGGAGCCACTCAGCGCTGTGCTGGACCAGGCTTTTGAGAAAACGGATTTCAATTATTCCATCGGTCCGCATAACGAAGTTTATCTTACCAAAGTGGCCATCGTTCAGACGAATCTGACGGCATCGCCCGCAGATACTTTGAAGGGGAAGCGCCGGGGTCATCCCGCTTACGTTGATGATGGAGTGAACCAGAATTCGCATTTACAGGCCGCAACACTGGAAAATAAACTTTATCAGATTGGCGTGAATTCAGCGAATAATGGTCAGCCGGCTGCGCTGATTTCGGGTTATGTCCGCGACGCAAAAACCGGGGAAGCCGTGATTGGGGCATCCATATACATGGACAAACCCCGTATTGGTGTGTCCACGGACCAATACGGCTATTATGCCATTTCACTTCCCAAGGGCAGACTGATTTTGAATATTCAAAGTATTGGAATGAAGGACACCCGCCGCCAGATCCTGCTGGCGGGCGACGGGAAGATGAATATTGATCTACAGGGTCAGGTCATGATGCTGAAGAATGTAATCATCTCAGCTGAAAAATTAAGTAATATCCGTGGGGTGCAAATGGGTGTACAGAAACTGGACATCAAAACGCTCAAACAGGTACCGGTGGTTTTCGGCGAAACCGATCTGTTACGCGTACTGGAGACGCTGCCGGGCGTGAAGTCCGTTGGCGAAGCCAGCACTGGTTTAAATGTGCGGGGAGGTTCGGCTGACCAGAATCTGATTTTATTTAATGATGCGACCATATTTAATGCCGCACATTTTTTCGGACTCTTTTCAGCCTTTAATCCCGACGTGGTTAAAACGGTTGAATTATATAAGAGTAGTATTCCGGCCAAATATGGTGGCCGACTGTCTTCTGTCATTGATATTGCCAGCCGGGAAGGAAATAAAAAAGAATTTGCCGGCTCTGCCGGAATTGGTCTGGTCACGAGCCGTCTGGAAATAGAGGGCCCGCTTGTTAAGGACAAAACCTCCTTTATCCTCGCTGGCAGGACCACATACGCAAACTGGTTGCTGAACCTCCTGCCTGAACAATACAAACTTAGCAAGGCATCATTTTATGACCTCAATCTGAATATTAGTCACCAGATCAATAAAAACAACAATCTCTATCTGACGGCTTATACCAGCAAGGACAATTTTAACCTGAACAGTGATACCACATACGGATATGGAAATCTGAATCTCTCACTCAAGTGGAAACATTCTTTTAATGATAAGTTATACGGTTTGTTTACTACGGGTTATGACCGGTACAATTATAATATCTCCAGTGAAGTAAATCCGGTTAACGCGTATAAACTTTCCTTCGATATCAACCAATCCTATTTTAAGGCCCAGTTTAATTATTTCCTGAGTTCCGCACATACGCTGGAATTCGGACTCAGCTCCCTGTATTATCAACTGGATCCCGGAAAGTATGTGCCGTTGGGCAAATTATCCCTGGCAACACCCGATATGGTAAACAGGGAACAGGCGCTGGAAAGTGCGGTTTACGTCAGTGATAAATATACCCTGACTCCGCAATTGTTGATCGAAGGCGGATTACGCTTCTCAATGTATAATTATCTCGGCCCGCAATCCGTTAACCAGTATGCGCCCGGCATTCCGAAAACGGAAGATAATATCACTTCAGTGAAAACATATTCCTCCGGGGACTTTATAAAAACCTATGGGGGTCCTGAATACCGCCTCTCGGTAAGATATGAGTTCTCCGACAACCTTTCCATCAAGGGCAGTTACAATACGGAACGCCAGTACATACACGTATTGTCCAACACAGCTGCGATAGCGCCCACAGACATCTATAAACTCAGTGATCCGAATATAGCTCCCCAGCTGGGAAACCAGATTTCCCTGGGTGTATATAAAAATTTAAAGAACAACACAATTGAAACCTCCGTCGAAGTGTATTATAAAAATATTTATAATTATCTGGACTATAAAAGCGGCGCGGTCCTGGTTTTGAACCACCATATTGAAACGGATGTGTTTACCACGAAGGGAAAGGCCTACGGCGTGGAATTCATGATCAAAAAAGCAACGGGTAAATTGAATGGATGGATCAGTTATTCTTATTCACGGGTCTTTCTGAAAATGGATGATCCTACGGCGGGTGAAGTAGTAAATAATGGCAACTATTATCCGGCCAATTATGATCAGCCGAATTCAGCAACAATAGTTGGTAACTACCGGGTGAATCACCGCTTCAGTATTTCTTTAAACAGCACGTACAGTACCGGCCGCCCAATAACACTTCCCATCGGCATATTCTACTATGATAATTCTTTCAGAACCTTGTATTCTGACCGGAACGCATATCGTATTCCTGATTATTTCCGTACAGATTTTTCTCTGAATATTGACGGGAATCACAAGGTTCATCAAAAATTCCATAATTCCTGGACCCTGGGCGTGTACAATCTTTTCGGAAGAAAAAACCCCTATTCCGTTTATTATGTTTCAGAAAACGGGATGGTGAATGGATACAGGCTTTCTATTTTCGGCAGTGCCATCCCCTTCATAAATTTCAATATCAGATTTTAATAGAACCAAATGAAAATGAAGTATTGGTTTTTATTACTGATTATTCCCTGGGCCTGCAAGGATAAATATGTTGCGAATATTCATGTGCCCCCTCTGGGATTCCTGGTGGTGGAAGGATTTATCAATGTTGGTAATGGATCTACCAATATTCAATTGTCCCGCGCGTCCAGCCTGGATAGCCCCGTTATCATTTGGGAAAACGGGGCAGATTTGGCGGTACAATCCGAAAATGGCGCCAGTTATTCACTTAACCAGGATTCTGCCGGCCATTATTCCATTGGCCAGTTACCCGTAGACCTCACACAGAAATACAGATTATATATCAGAACGACAAACGGAAAGGAATATTTATCCGAATTTTCTGAGGCTAAAATATCACCTCCGATTGACAGTGTTAACTGGACAGCAAACCAGGAGCAAGTGACCATTTACGTTTCCACCCACGATGAGCAAAACAAAACGTTGTATTATCAATGGCAGTTTGAGGAAACCTGGAAATATACATCGGCTTATGGCTCCGATATTGAATATAAGGGCGGCCAAATTGTAATCAGACCCGACAGCGATATGGTGCATATCTGCTGGCGGTCCGATGTGTCAACTACAATCGCCATTGCTTCTTCGGCCAAATTGAGTTCAGATGTTATTTATCAGTTTCAGCTTACCCAGGTTCCCTATAATTCTACTGACAAACTGATAAACAGGTATAGCATTCTCGTTAAACAATTTGCGCTGACTCAAGACTGGTATGAATGGAAGTTAAAAGTTAAAAAAAATACAGAACAGCTGGGAACTATTTTTGATGCACAACCTTCCACGACGGGCGGGAATATTACTTGTACAACGGATCCGGCAGAGTCGGTTGTCGGATTCATCGGATGCACGTCCGAAACAGAAAAACGGATTTTTATAGACCGGTCAGAAATACCGCCAACACCGGTTTTCAGCGGTTATGAATACTGTCAGTTAGACACCGTTAAGCTGAGTGATGTGGACGCTACATTTAGTAGTGGATTTAATCTTCCGACCCAGCAGTATTACTTAAACGGATTCTTGGTTGGCATAATTGGTGCCGACGCCGCTTGTGTGGATTGCCGGTTTAAAGGAGGAACTTTAATCCAGCCGCCATTCTGGCAATAGGCCTGAAACAAATTTGGAAATTTGAAAATTTGGAAATTTGGAAATTAAAATTCATTTATACCTTATATGTCTTAAAAATTTCAACCGCCAACCGCCAACCGCCAACTGTCAACTGTCATCGATAAACGATATACGAATAAAACTGTCTATGTTCAGAAACACATATAAATGAAGATGCATTCACCAAACGCAGGATCAAATAAAAGTTTCAGATGGCTGATTCTTTTTTTACTGGAATCCATTTTTCTTTTGCCGGCCACCTTCGCACAAAACAGCCCGGTTGATACCGAGATCCGGAATGCATTTGATCAATACAGGGGCCAGTACGTGCAGGAGAACATCTATGTGCATACCGATAAAAATTCGTATGTCTCCGGAGAAATCTGCTGGTTCCGTTTATATGACGTGGACGCTTCTTTTCATAAACCGGTTTCGTTCAGTAAAATTGCCTACGTAGAAGTGCTGGATAAAAACAACCAGCCGGTTATACAGGAAAAAGTTTCCCTGAAACCCGGAGAGGCCAATGGATCCATCCTGGTTCCCGTTAATATTGCGTCGGGCACCTATAAGTTCAGGGCTTATACCAACTGGATGAAAAATGATGGCCCGGATAATTTTTTTGAAAAGGCCATCCGGATTATCAACCCTCAGAACCTGCAGGCAGATTCCGGTTTAGCTAAAACGAACCGCTATGATGTCCAGTTTTTTCCGGAGGGTGGGAACCTCGTGCAAAATATTGAAAGCAAAATGGCTTTCCGGATTACGGATGCCTATGGAAGGGGTATGGATTGCGAGGGCGTCCTGCTGAATGCAAACGGTGATACGGTTTTACAATTTCATCCCCTGCATAAGGGACTTGGAAGTTTTTTATTTACTCCGGCGCCTGATCAGTTGTACAAAGCCCTGATCCGCTTTGCCCATGGAGAGCAGGTGACCAAAATACTGCCTCCGGCTTATCCCGATGGATATGTCATGCACATTTCAAAGACCGGAGATGGACAAATTTCCGTTACCCTTCGGGTATCGCCTGACCTGGACGGAGAAAATATATATCTTTTCGTGCATGGCAGTCAGTCCACCCTGCCTGTTAAAACAGGAAAACTGGTCAGCCATTCAGCAGAGTTTTTTATTAAGCCGGACGAACTGGAAGACGGGATTTCGCAATTCACTGTTTTTAACAATAGCGGCCAGCCCGTTTGCGAACGGTTGTATTTTAAATATCCGGAGAAAAAATTATTGATTTCAGCCACGACCGACTCCGAATTTGGAATCCGGAAAAAAGTAAATCTAAATCTGACGGTAACAGATCAGTCAGGAAAACCCGCAAGTGCGGATATGTCTATGGCTGTTTACCGCCTGGATTCCCTGCAGGACGTTGATGAAACCGATATACGTCATTATCTGTATTTAACGGCAAACCTCGGCCAGTTTGAATCACCCGCTTTTTATTTTCAGGAGAATGGCAAGTCAGGGGAAGAAGACATGGAAAATCTCCTCCTGACGCACGGCTGGAGACGGTATAACTGGAAAGAAATTATCCGGCGTAAGACTTTGCCGGCAGAATTTCCCCCGGAATACAGCGGCCATATCATTCTTGGCAAAATGGTGAATAATAAAACCGGCGCTTCGGTTCCGCATGAAGATGCCTATCTGTCCGTTCCTTCAACAAGAGCACAATACCGGCCGACTACCAGTGATGGCAATGGATTGGTAAAATTTGAAGTGACGGGATTTTACGGAACGCAGGAACTGGTTGTTCAAACCAATCCCAAAGAAGATACCTTCTCCCACATAGAAATCACAAACCCGTTCATACAAAAATATTCTGCCAATATATTGCCGGATTTTCCCATTCCGCCCAAAACTTCACCTACGCTGCTCGACCAGAGCATACATGAACAGGTTCGGCATATTTATGACGGCATCCGGCTCAACCAGATCGTGATGCAATATGTGGATACCAATCCTTTTTATGCAGTGCCGGATGAAAAGTACCTACTGGACGACTATACCCGGTTTCAATCCATGGAAGAAGTGCTGAGAGAATACGTGCATTCACTGAACGTCGTCAGACGAAAGGATAAGTTTCAGCTTTACCTTTTCGATAATCCTTTCCAAAAGCCTTTTGAGGATGAACCGCTGATACTCATTGACGGAGTTCCCTTTTTTTATGCCAATGACTTGTTCCATCAGGATCCATTAAAGATCAGGCGCCTCGATCTGATAAACAGGCAGTATGCAATAGGAGATCAGACTTATAGCGGAATAATAAATCTGACGACGTACAGCGGGGACCTGGATGGAATTGTTATTGATCCGCGTGCAGTCGTACTTGATTATCCGGGTATTCCCGGGGAAAGATTGTTTTTTGAACCGCAATATGAAACGGAACTACAGATTAACAGCCGCATGCCCGATTACAGAACCCTGTTATACTGGACTCCGCAGATTAAATCCGGTGCAGATGGAAAAAATCAGCTTAGCTTTTATACATCGGACCTGCCCGGTAAATATGCGCTCGTGGTTCAGGGTCTTTCAGATTCCGGAGAACCCGGAAGCCAGTCGGTATTTTTTACCGTAAAAAAATAATCTGCTGGCGGCATTAATTCAATCTTCTTTTTCTTCCGCCGATATTTGGGAGGAACCCGGTGAGCAAACCAATCAGGGGCAGGAAGGCGCATACCTGGTAAACATATATAATTCCTTTGTGATCTGCCAGCACACCAAGCACCGCAGAGCCGATACCACCCATTCCGAATGCAAAACCAAAAAATAATCCCGAGATCATACCGACCTTCCCGGGCAATAGTTCCTGCGCAAACACGAGGATCGCGGAAAAAGCGGAGGCCAGTATAACTCCGATAATGACGATCAGCACTGCCGTCCAGAAAAGATTGGCGTGGGGTAACAAAAGGGTAAAAGGCGCTACGCCGAGGATGGAAAACCAGATCACATATTTTCTTCCGAACCGGTCGCCCAGCGGGCCGCCCAGTAAAGTGCCGGCCGCTACGGAAAATAAAAATATAAAAAGGAAAATCTGCGCGTGTTGTACCGATACCTGGAACTTCTCGATCATATAGAAAGTCAGATAGATCGTCATGGAGGCCAGATAGAAATATTTTGAGAAAATCAATATGATCAGGATCAAAAAGGAAATGATGACCTTTCTTCTCGGAAGAACAGGGATTCCGGTTTCAATACGTTTGTTTTTCTGTTTTAATGTATGCAGGTTTAACTTGTACCAGCGCCCGACAAAAATCACCGCAATACTGGCGAACAGAACCAAAACGGCAAACCAGGCGATGCTGGTTTGTCCCAGTGGTACAATGATTAATGCCGCGAGTAAGGGCCCCAGGGAAGATCCCGCATTGCCCCCGACCTGAAAGATGGACTGTGCAAGGCCCCTTTTTCCGCCCGAGGCCATAAAAGCAACTTTCGAGGCTTCCGGATGAAAAATGGATGACCCGATCCCAATCAGTGCAACGGAAATAAGTAATGCATGAAAGTTTCCCGCGCGTGACAAACTGATCAGACCGATCAGCGTAAATCCCATTCCGGTGACCAGGGAAAATGGTTTGGGCCGGTGATCTGTATATAATCCCACCAGGGGTTGAAGTAAGGACGCGGCCAGTTGAAAGGTAAGGGTGATCAGGCCGATTTGTGCAAAGTTCAAATGAAAATTTTTCTTTACCAATGGATAGATGGAAGGGATCAGCGACTGAATGGTATCATTCATCATATGCGAAAAGCTGATCATTAGTAAAATCGGATATACGGTGGCCGTCATTGCCGGAGAAGATTGAAGAGAGCTGATTTCTTTATCTAATATTTTATACATCGCGATTCCGTCCTGTTTCAGTGCTGAAAACTGAACGCAAGATACTTGAGTTGAAGGGTTTTTCATGGAAATGGATGCGATAGCTATATCATCAAACCCTATTTTTGTGTCTATCCAAATTACCGCCGATGAAAAATTTTTATGGTTCCCTGTTTCTTTTTATTTTTTTTACAGCCAGCGCTCAGAAAACGGATAAGGAACTCCAGAAACAAATAGAAAACCTGGTGACAGGTTTTCATGGTACAGTGGGAATTTATGTTCATGATCTGAAAAAAGACCGGATCGCTTCTTTTCAGGCAGATACCCTTTTCCCAACGGCAAGTATTGTAAAGATTCCCATCATGATCGGCATCATGAACAGAATTCAGAATAAAGAACTGGAATTTCACCAGGTGATGATTTTTAAGGATACGCTGAACTATGATCCCGGTGAAGACGTGCTGGCTTCTTTCAAACCGGAAGAAAAAATTATGCTCAGCAAGCTGATGCTTTTATCCATATCTCTCAGCGATAATACAGCCAGTCTCTTATTGCAGGGACTTGCTGGCGGGGGCATTCGGATCAATCAATTGATGGATAGTCTTGGATACCCGTATACCCGCGTGAACAGCCGCACGCCGGGTCGCGAAAAGGACCGGGAAATATTCGGATGGGGGCAAACCACTCCACGTGAAATAGCAGGCATCATGGAACGGATCTCCTCGGGTCAGACACTAAGCCAGCGAAGTAGTGACCGCATGATGAGAACCCTGGGCAGACAATACTGGGATGAAGTGGCCATCTCACAGATTCCTCCGAATGTTTTTGTCGCGTCTAAAAGCGGGGCCGTGGATGAGAGCAGGAATGAAATATTGTATGTTAATGCACCACATGCCTATATCTTCAGCATATTTACAAAAAATAATACGGATCAAAGCTGGGAGTATAATAACGAAGCCTGGGTACTTACACGAAAATTATCGGCACTATTATTTAAATATTACAACCCGGATATTAAATGGGAAGCGGAAGCGGTGAGCAGATAATTATGAATTATTAATTATTGATTATTGATTGAAAACTAATTGATTTTTTCAAACTGTAATTGCTGATTCATTAACATCCCCGTTTTACAATCGACAATTAACCATTGCGTTAAGCGTTAAACTTTACACGTTTGGCTTAAATGGTAATTTCCCGATCACGTGCCAAAACTTTCCAGACACCGGTCACGCGATTGTTTTCTGCAATGCGCACTTTATCGAAAAGAGCCACAGTCGGACAAACGTGCCAGGGAACGCCGTATAAAACATCGCCGGGCCTGTACCGCGCGGAGTCCGGAACTTTTAATACGAGGTGCTCCTCGCTGTGGGCAGCAGGAATAGCTTCAGGCGCATTCAAAAAATAAACCCGGGGCTGCGGATTTTCGGCAGCTACAGATTTATATCCCAGATCGGTGCATACCGTACCGGAAGTAGGAATCGAAATAATCCGGCAAACCAGGATGGCCGCCCATTCGAAGGGTTGTTCTGAAAATTGTTCCGCGGATCCTTTATCCCATAAAATAAATGTACCCGGACTGCATTCGCGACCTCCTGCGGCCGCATGAATAAAAAAGGTTGGTGTACCGCCCGCAATCAGGGTCATAGGATGACCGGCAAGTTTTTCAAGTTCCTGCTGTAACTGAAGTACGGACTCAAAAGCCTGACGGCAATTTTCTGTACGCGTTTTTACATCCTGATCTTTGATATGACCGTCATACGCATGTATTCCCAGAATCCGGATTCCCGGCAGGGATATTATTTTTTGATATAGTCTGATCGCATTTTCCGGCAGGACGCCCGTGCGGTTCATGCCGACATTCAGGTCGATATAAACATCGACGGTCATATCCGCAGCAGTAAATAAAAATGAAAGCGCTTCCACATTGGCTGCCTGATCCGTCAGGCAGGAAAACCGGGTTCCGGGGTATTTTTGCACCAGACGGACCAACCGTTTTATTTTTGGACCGGTGGGCGGATAGGCCAGTAGTACATCGGGAGCCTTGAGCATGGCGAGCATTTCCGCTTCGGCAATCGTAGCCGCTTTAAATTTTCCTATGCCGGCTTCCATCATCATTTTGCATACTTCCGAAATCTTGTTGGTCTTTACATGCGGCCGGAGTTGCCGCCTATCTATCTTTTCCAGGATCTTTCGAATATTATTTTGAACCCTTGCCGGATAGATCAGCAAAGCGGGCGAATCGAGTTCATCCACATTTTCAATTTCGTACCAGGACTTTTCCAACATGGTAAGTGATTTCCTTGATCATTCGCTTTTATTCAACAAAGGTTTGGAATTAATTCCACACACCTGTACACTCTTTCACATTTGCGTTAAGCGTTAAGCCTTAGGCTTTTTAGGTTAATTCAAACAGGACTTCAATTTCAACCGGGATATTATCCGGAAGCGTGCCCATGCCGACGGAACTTCTGACACCAACACCATTTTCCTTTCCCCATACCTGCGAAAATAACTCACTGCATCCGTTTATGATATACGGATGTTTTTCGAATGAAGGAATGGCATTTACCATTCCAAGCAGTTTGATCACGCGTTTTACCCTATCCAGACTTCCCAGATGATTTTTTAAGGTTGCAAGAATGGCAAGCCCCACCTGCCTTGCAGCCTGTTTTCCCTCTTCAGGATTCAGGTCGGACCCGATACGGCCCCTGATCTGTGTTTTATCCGGTAATATGGGACCATGGCCGGATACATAACAATGTTTGCCATCGATCAGCAGGGGAATATACACCCCGACAGGTACGGGTGCGGGCGGTAGTTCGAGTTGCAGGTTTTTAAAATTTTCTTCCGCGGACATATTTCAAATTTAATGGTTAGTAATAATATAAATGATCCAGACCATGGCCAGACCGACCACTGAAACTATCGTTTCCATTACGCTCCAGGTTTTAAGTGTGTCTTTGACACTTAAATGAAAGTACTCTTTGAATAGCCAGAATCCCGAATCGTTCACGTGAGAAAACATGAGGCTGCCCGCGCCCGTTGCCAGCACAATCAGGCTGGGATTGATGGTTGACCCGACAATCATGGGAGCGATCATGCCTGCCGCGGTGAGTCCGGCTACGGTAGCTGATCCCAGGCAGACCCGAATAAAAGCGGCGATGATCCAGGCAGCAAGGATGGGATGCAGATGGAGTCCCTGCATCAGTTGGGTCAGTTGCGTTGCCGTGCCGCTTTCCGTGAGTACTTCTTTTAATGCGCCCGCTCCGGCGATGATCAGGAGGATCGGTGAAATATCTTTTACGGCCTCTCCCATGGAGATCATACAGGCCTCCAGTTTTTTTCCCCGTTTTAAAACCAGCGCATATATGGAATAGGCGAGTGTAAGCAGCAGGGCTATGGAGGGATCACCCAGCACCGCAAAAACTCTTACAGGCGACGAACTAGCGGGCATGATCAACCGAAGAATGGTCGCCGTGCCGATCAGAATAACCGGCAGCAGGGCCGTGATAAAACTGTCGGCGATTCCGGGCATTTCATTTTCCGGAATGGATTTTCCGGCGAAAGTGGCCAGTGGTTTTCCCGTATATTTTTTGAGGGTGGTTGCAAACAAGGGACCGGCAATAATGACCGACGGAACAGCAACAATGAATCCATAGAGCAGGGTAAGACCGAGATCAGCGTGATATTGTTGGATGAGCGCCACGGGAGAAGGATGGGGAGGAAGGTAACCATGGGTAACGGAAAGAGACGCCAGCATGGGCAATCCGATATATACCGCCGGGATATCATATTTATAAGAAAGCGTGATGATCAGGGGTACCATCAGAACGAACCCGATTCCATAAAAAAGAGGAATGCCCACAATAAAGGCGGTAACCACCAGGGCCCAGACCAGGTATTTTCTTCCAAACCATTTCATAAAAGAAGAAACGATCCGCTGAGCGGCGCCATAGTCTGCAATTAGTTTTCCCAGCATCGCGCCCACTACAAGAATTACGAGTAAAGAACCCAGGAGATCGCCCATGCCGGTCTGCACCGCATGGGTAACGGAGTCGATGGACATGCCATTGGCCAAACCAATACCCATGGAAACAAGTAAAAAAGAAAGGAATGCATTTAATTTTGCCCAGGTAGTTAATAAAATAAGTAATAGAATACCTGTCAGCAAAATCAAAAAAGACATGGCGAGCGTTTGATGAAGAAGAATCATCAAATTAAAGCATTTCAGGAAACTGGCGACTGTTTTTTGTCGCACTTATTTAATTGAAAGAATAAGCTGCTAATTTGCAAACATGTTCATTATAGACGCTCATCTGGATCTTTCCATGAATGCCATGGAATGGAACCGCGATCTTACCCAACCGGTTGCAGCTATACGTGAACGTGAAAAAGGGATGAATGATAAACCCGACCGTTCCAGGAATATGGTTTCGCTTCCCGCATTACGTGAAGGCAGAACCGGTCTGGTTGTCGCCACGCAGATTGCCCGGTTTGTCAGGAAAGGGAGTCCGCTGCCCGGCTGGCATTCTCCGCAACAGGCCTGGGCCCAAACCCAGGGCCAGTTTGCCTGGTACCGCGCCATGACGGAAGCCGGCGAAATGGTTCAGATTACCGAGAGATCATCACTCGAAATGCATATTAAATTCTGGGAGGAAGATTCCTCACCCGACAATAAAAAACCAGTTGGTTTTATATTAAGCCTGGAAGGCGCCGATTCCCTGGTCAATCTTTCCTATCTCGAAAAAGCCTATGGATACGGATTAAGGGCCCTGGGTCCTGCTCACTACGGAGAAGGCCGGTATGCAGGGGGAACCGGAACTGAAGATGGATTCACCGAAGCGGGAAGATCATTGCTAAAGGAAATGGATTCCCTGAATATGATTCTGGACGCGACACATTTAACGGATCTCGGATTCAGCCAGGCTATGGAAATTTACCAGGGACCGGTTTGGGCAAGCCATCATAATTGCCGGGCTCTTGTAAAAAACCAGCGGCAGCTGACTGACGACCAGATCCGGATATTGATTGGCAGGGGCGCGGTAATCGGGGGCGTGCTGGATGCCTGGATGCTGACAGATGGATGGATCCGGGGAATCTCCATTCCGAAAGCCATGGGAACAGATCTGAACCGGCTGATTGATCATTACGATCATATATGTCAGCTTGCCGGGAATGCCGATCATATCGCCATCGGCAGTGACCTGGATGGAATGTTCGGCACGGAACAATCGCCTTACGATATGGAGACCATCGCCGATTTACAAAAACTTCCGGGACTATTAAGACAACGGGGTTATAAGGAAAAGGAAATAGAAAATGTATTACACGGCAACTGGTTACGCTTTCTACGGAATGCCTGGAAATGAATGTGTTGCAGGCGGATATTTACGGATGCCGCTCATAATTTTTTTTACATTTCTGTTGCCCTAATTATTCCGCGGATCTCCACACATCATTACATTTGCAATTCTTGCCTGTAAACCGGTAGTTAAAATTCTATCAAAAAATTATTATGCGAAAATACCTGTATGCAGGGATCCCGATTTTATCGGGCCTCATCGCTTTACATTCATGCCATGATCCGGCAAAAAATGCAGCCTATGGTGCCCCACCGCCGGCTACCCTGCCGGTTATTAGCATATCGGAGCGGCCATTTTCCACTTACCGGGAATATACTGCTACCCTGGAAGGCAGCAACGATATTGAGATCCGGCCGCAGGTGAATGGTTATGTTGAAAAGATATTTGTGGATGAAGGAGCGTTTGTAAAAAAGGGACAACCCCTGTTTAAAATTAATGACCAGCCCTATCTGGAGGCATTGAATAATGCAAACGCCTTGCTGGCTGTAGCAAAAGCAAACCAGGCCAGCGCAGAGATCAACGTAGATAAACTCGAGCCCCTGGTGCAGAACCAGGTGATTTCGCCAATACAACTCAAGACGGCTAAAGCTGCTTACGATGCGCAAACGGCCAGCGTATCCCAGGCCAATGCCATGGTGGGCAATGCAAAAATCAACATCGGATATTCCCTGATCAAGGCCCCGGTGGATGGATATATCGGAAGAATTCATATTAAAATAGGAAGCCTGGTCGGCGTTTCCACTGCCGATCCCCTGACCAATATTTCAGAAATAAAAGATGTCAGGGCTTATTTTTCTGTAAGTGAAACGGCATTTCTGCGCTTCAAAGATGAATACCCCGGAAAAACGATCGCCGATAAGATCCGGAACCTTCCTCCTGTGGAACTCATCCTTTCTGACAATACCATATATCCGGAAAAAGGGAAGGTTGAAATTGTTGCCGGTCAATTTACCTCGGGCACAGGCGCGATTCCTTTTCGGGCCAGTTTCCCGAATCCGAATGGCGTGTTGCGATCCGGTAATACGGGCCGGGTCAGAATTTCAATCCAGTTGCCCGCCGGCCTGGTCATTCCCCAGGAATGTACATACGAATTACAGGATAAGGTTTTTGTTTTTGTTTTGGGCGACAGTAATAAAGTGACTAGCTCTTCTGTAGAGATCGCCGGCAGATCCGGTAATTATTACCTTGTCGATAAAGGAATAAAATCCGGCGACCGCATTGTTTTTTCAGGCGTTGGTAATCTGATTGACGGGGCTAAAATCAACCCCGTGCCGATGTCGCTGGACAGTCTGCTGAAAACAAGACCCATGTAGCGATCGATTCACCCGACAAACAGTAAAGATGTTAAGACGATTTATAGAAAGACCGGTTTTATCTACGGTAATATCGATCATCCTGACCCTGTTGGGACTGATATCCATGGTATCTCTGCCGATCACCCAGTTTCCGGATATTGCGCCGCCTACCGTTAGTGTGAATGCGGTTTATCCGGGCGCCAATGCCGAAGTAGTGGCCAGGGCGGTAGCCACCCCGCTGGAAGAAGCGATCAACGGGGTGGAAAACATGACCTATATGACGTCCACTTCCGGCAATGACGGGAGTATGTCCATCAATGTATTTTTCAAACAGGGCACCAACCCGGATCTCGATGCCGTCAATGTGCAAAATCGGGTGTCCAGGGCCGTTAGTCAGATCCCCACGGAAGTTGTACAGGCCGGCATATCGACACAGAAACAGCAGAACAGTATGATCATGGTTTCCCTGCTCTATAGCACGGATAGCGCATATGACGAAAAATTCCTGCAGAACTATGCCAAGATCAATGTCATCCCGGAAATCCAGCGCGTGCCGGGTGTCGGACAGGCGCAGGTTTTCGGTGCCAAGGATTATTCCATGCGCATCTGGCTACAACCTGACAGGCTGGCCTCCAATAATATTTCTGTACAGGAAGTACAGGCGGCGATACAGGATCAGAACGTGGAAGCAGCTCCCGGAAGGTTTGGAGAAGGAAGCAGCGCATCATTCGAATATATTTTAAAATATAAGGGTAAACTATCCCAGAATAAAGATTACGAAGACATTATTATTAAAACCGGGGCCGATGGATCCGTGATCAGGCTAAAAGATATTGCCCGCGTGGAATTTGGAGCCTATTCCTATAGTTCCAATGCCATGGTTCAGGGATATCCCGGATCAGGCATTGGTATTTTTCAAACCGCCGGATCCAATGCAAATGACATCCTGATAGCCATTAATGACGTGATGAAAAATGCAGAAGCAAAATTTCCAAAGGGTGTGCATGCATTTACTATTTTCAGTGCAAAGGATTTTCTGGATGCATCCATCAGACAGGTGGAGGAGACTTTGCTCGAAGCATTTATCCTGGTATTTCTCGTGGTATTTGTTTTCCTGCAGGATTTCAGATCCACTTTAATACCTGCCATTGCCGTACCGGTCGCTATTATCGGAACGTTTTTTTTCATGCAGCTCTTTGGTTTTACCATCAACCTGCTTACGCTTTTCGCACTTGTGCTTGCGATCGGTATCGTGGTGGATGATGCCATCGTGGTGGTGGAAGCCGTGCATTCAAAAATGGAACGAACGGGACTAAATCCGCGGGAAGCAACGGTTCAATCCATGAATGAAATTTCAGGCGCCATCATTTCCATCACGCTGGTAATGGCAGCCGTATTTATTCCTGTGGGATTCATGCAGGGCCCGGCAGGCATTTTCTACAAGCAGTTTGCTTTTACGCTGGCCATTGCGATTTTAATTTCTGCTCTCAATGCCCTCACACTGAGTCCGGCACTCTGTGCGCTGTTCCTGAGAAATAATCATCCCGTGGAAGGAGAGGAACATAAAAGGCTGGGTTTTGGAAAAAGATTAGGCGCGGCTTTCAATGCCGGCTTTAACGCGACCACCGAAAGATATGTCGGCGCCATTAAATTTCTGATCCGTCGAAAATGGGTGGGATTATCCGGGCTGGCGCTTGTGTTTGCCGTAGCGTTCTGGCTGGTGAATTCAACTCCCACAGGATTTATTCCGGCAGAAGATCAGAATTTTATAATTCTCTCCTTCAATCTTCCGCCTTCATCTTCGCTGGACAGAACCAACCTGGTTTTGAAAAAGGTTAACGGTTTGCTGGATGAAGTGCAGGCCGTGGACAAACATGGCGCGATCAGCGGTTTGAATATTCTATCGCGTACCAACAGTTCAGCTTACGGGGTTGGTTTTGTAAAATTGAAAGAGCAGAAAAATAGAGTGCCCAGAATGAAAATTGATCAGGTGGTAGCGGAGATCAACCAAAAAATGTCTTCAATCAAAGAAGCCAGTGTATTTATTTTTCAACCCCCGACCGTACAGGGTTTTGGAAATACCAGCGGATTCGAAGTGATCATACAGGACAGGAACGGGGGTCCCTTAACCAAGCTGGGTCAGGTAACCAATGGTTTTATACAAGAACTTTTTAAAAGACCGGAGATCGCTTTTGCCTTCACCTCATTCAACACAAATAATCCGCAATACCTATTGCAGGTCGACAATGCAAAAGCAAAACAGTTAAATGTTTCGGTGGCAGATATTCTGGGAACGCTTCAGGTGTTTTTCGGAAGCAGCTTTGCTTCTGATTTCAATCGTTTTGGAAAATACTATCGGGTTATTGTTCAGGCAGACGTTCCTTATCGCAGGGATCCGGCATCAATGGATGGTATTTATGTAAAAAATATATTTGGCCAGATGATACCGGTGAATGAACTGGTTGCATTGGAAAGAGTATATGGTCCTGAAACGGTAAATCGTACAAACCTTTTTAATTCGACAACCATTGACGGAAGTGTAAAACCTGGCTACAGCACCGGAGATGCGATCAATGCGATCAAGCGGGTGGCCGCTACCTATCTGCCGCGTGGATTTTCTTACGAATGGTCCGGAATTACCCGGGAAGAAACGAACGCCGGGAGACAAACTCAGCTCATATTTATTCTCAGCGTTGTGTTTGTCTATTTTTTACTTTCTGCGCAATATGAAAGTTATATCCTTCCCCTGGCTGTTTTACTTTCCATACCCACCGGATTGATGGGGGTATTTCTTTTTATCAAACTCACCGGGATTGAAAATAATATTTATGTACAGGTAGGTATTATCATGCTGATCGGCCTGCTGGCCAAAAATGCAATATTAATTGTTCAGTACGCCGTGCAGCGCAGACGTTCGGGTATGGACCTGGTGGCCGCTGCGCTGGAAGGCAGCCGCCTGCGTTTGCGCCCAATCCTGATGACATCTTTTGCGTTCATTGCGGGTCTGTTTCCGCTGATGTGGGCCACCGGCGGATCCGCGCTGGGAAATCGTTCTATCGGAACGGGGGCCGTCGGGGGAATGCTCACGGGTGTGTTGCTGGGGGTATTTATAATACCCGTTCTCTTTGTGATCTTCCAGGGATTGCAGGAAAAGGTTACGGGAAAACCAAAACCCCTCCGGGACAAAAAATATGAACTCAGGTCAGAATAAGCGTACTGAAATCAACCAGTGAAAATGAAAAAATTAATTCGGTACCGGTATATACTCGTTATAACGCTTTCAATCGCTTCCTGCAGAACAGGAAAAAATTATCAGCGCCCGTCCGTATTGCTGCCTGACCGTTTTAATCCGGAAGCGGTAACCGCTGATACCAACAGCATCGCTGATATATCATGGGAAAATTATTTTTCTGATCCGGTATTGAAGCAATTGATTGATAGTGGCATAACCCGGAATTATGACCTGCAATTTGCACTGAGAAATATCAGCATTGCACAATCGCAGGTAAAACAGGCCAATTGGTTATGGTATCCACAAATCTCGGCCGGACTGGGATTTCAATATAACCGGTATTCGGATAATGGGCCTGCCGGAATAAAAAACGGGGCTCTCAGCAACCATTCATACGATTACCTGGCTTCCGCGAATATGAACTGGGAAATCGATATTTGGGGAAAGATCAGCCGGCAGCAGGAAGCGGGCGTAGCAAATTATCTCCAGACATTTGAAGCGGCGAAGGCCGTGCAAACCAGGCTTGTGGCTGATATCGCGCAGGGATATTTCAGTCTGCTCATGCTCGATCAGCAGTTGATGGAGACCAGGAAAACACTTGCACTGACCATCGATTTTGTAAAACTCACCCGTTTGCTTTATGATGCGGGCGAAGTCACTTACCTGGCCATACAGCAGGCAGAGTCCCAACGACAAAATACAGCCGAACTGGTTCCGACGATCGAACAGAGTATCCTGATCCAGGAAAACAGTTTACAGTTGCTCACAGGCAATCTCCCCGGATCTGTCAGACGCGACCAGAATTTAACCGACATTCATTTTAATGATAACCTGGCGACCGGTTTGCCCATGGCTATATTAAACAGAAGGCCGGACGTTCGGGCCAATGAAATGGCGCTGGTAGGTGCAAATGCGCAGGTGGGGATCAGCCAGGCCAACATGTATCCGGCTTTGACATTAACGGCCGGTGCGGGTTTCGAATCATTGAAAGCCAGTAACTGGTTTAATATACCGGGTTCCTTATTTGGCCTGGCGGGCGCAACACTGATTCAGCCGGTATTACAGGGAAGGCAACTGAGAACGCAATATGAAATTGCGAAACAGCAAAGAGAGGAAGCGGTAATCCGTTTCAGGCAATCAGTGCTCACGGCTACCATTGAAGTATCCAATGCGTTGATACAGGTTAATAAATTAAAAGAACAGGAAATCATTGCCCAGCAAAGAACCGATACCTTATCGGCTGCCGTGAGCAATTCGCAGTTGTTGTTCAAAAATGATATGGCCAATTACCTGGAAGTCATCACAGCCCAGCAAACGGCCCTCGATGCTCAGTTGAGCCTGGCATTTATTCAAAGGGCAGAATTGAATGCCCGTGTGGAATTGTACAGATCGCTCGGCGGCGGATGGAAATAAGAGGAAAGTATGGGAGTATGGAAGTATGGGAGTATGGGAATAAAAAATCTATCCAAACACTCCCATACTCCCATACTTCCATACTCCCATACTTTCTTTTCCTTTTATTAATAAAATAAATATAATGAACAGAAGAAAATTTCTCCGCAACGGATCTTTAACAGGCATCGGGCTCACAAAGGCTGGTCTCGGCTTTGCCGGGAGCAGTTTGACGGTTGACGGTATTTCAACGGAAAATGTTTCATCCATTGACTCAATAAAAAAGACGCCCGAACTGGAATTAGAGGAAATCACCGTTTCTGAACTTCAGAAAAAAATGCAGCGTGGTGAGCAGACTTCTGTTTCCATTACAAAAGCGTATATCGCACGCATCGAAAAAATTGACCGCAACGGTCCGGCACTGAACTCTATTATCGAATTAAATCCGGAGGCTCTCCGAATCGCGGAAAATCTGGACAACGAAAGAAAACAAGGAAAGGTCCGTGGTCCTCTGCACGGTATTCCGATCCTGGTAAAAGATAATATCAATACAGGCGATCTGATGATGACCACAGCCGGTTCCCTGGCATTACTCGGCAACCAGGCAAAAGAAGATGCATTTATCATAAAACAACTACGGAAGGCAGGCGTGGTATTATTAGGTAAGACGAATCTCAGTGAATGGGCGAATTTTCGCTCTTCCCATTCCTGCAGCGGATGGAGCAGCCGCGGGGGACAAACCAAATTGCCCTATCTGTTGAACAGAAATCCTTCCGGTTCCAGTGCCGGCTCCGGATCAGCCACGGCGGCCAGTCTCACAGCAATCAGTGTGGGAACCGAAACAGACGGATCGGTCGTCTCACCGGCGTCCGTAAACGCACTCGTGGGCATCAAACCCACGGTGGGTTTGTGGAGCCGCAGCGGCATTATTCCCATTTCTGCTACTCAGGATACGGCGGGTCCAATGACCCGAACCGTGCAGGATGCAGCCATCTTACTGGGCGCGGGTATTGGAGTGGATGAGGCTGATAGGGTCACGAAAGCAAGCGCCGGCAAATCACTGAATGATTATACACCCTATTTAACTAGAGACGGGCTCAAAGGGAAACGAATAGGTATAGAAAAATCCCATCTCCAGGGAAATTCAGATCTGGTTGCGTTGTTACGAACGGCGATGACGAGCATGGAGGCTCAGGGAGCAACGATGGTGGAAATAGACGTAACGGGCCCGCTGAAACTTTTGGGCACAGCAGAATATCAGGTTCTTTTATATGAATTTAAAGACGGACTGAACAAGTATCTCGCAACGGCAAATGGGCAGGTCAAATCTTTAAAAGAACTGATTGCATTCGATCTGCAGAATGAAAAAAAGGCAATGCCTTTTTTCAAACAGGAGATCCTGATTGAAAGTGAAGGAAAGGAAGGACTTGGGAGTAAGGAATATACCGATTCATTGGAGAAAACCCTGGGATTCCGGAAAACCATTCTGGACCTGATGGCGTCCAATAAACTGGATGCGCTCTCCGGGTTTACAAATGGTCCTGCCTGCTGCATCGACCTGGTGAACGGGGATTATGATAATGGACCCGGCCTCTCTACCCCCGCTGCTATCACGGGATTTCCTCATATTACTGTTCCGATGGGACTGTTTCACGGTTTGCCCATTGGCATTTCATTTTATGGAGGGCCGTTCACTGAGCCAACGCTGATCTCGATTGCCTATTCCTACGAACAGGCATCTATGAAAAGACGGAAGCCTGAATATAAGGAGAACCTTGTTTTATAATTTGAAAATTTGGGAATTTGGAAATTTGAAAATGTCCGGGCATTTGTCGAAGTCTGATATTTGACGTATATAGAGCTAAGATCTGCTCTTCTTATTTTCAAATATTCAAATTCCCAAATTTTCAAATTATATTCAGCCCGACTATGAAGGATCCAAACAAACACTACTGGCTTAAATCGGGATCATACACGCTTGTATTGAATATTCAGCAGTTGTTGTTTGGATTCGGGAGTTTCTATCTTCTGGTGCGTATGCTGGATAAACATAGTTTTGGTATCTGGACGCTCTTTGTTGCTACCACTTCCATATTTGAAACGGCCCGGAGCGGATTGATTCAGTATGCCCTGATAAAATTTTTATCAGAAAGCTCAGAGGACGAAAAGCCAAAAATTATTTCGGCTTCTTTTGTATTAAGCGCGATCCTGATGGGCGTCTGCATCGCCGTGAACATTTCGATCGCGGGATATTTATCGAGGCTATGGCATTATCCCGGTCTGTTTCCCATGTTCATTATTTTTAATGCTGTTTATATTCTGCAGGGTGTTCTGTCGCAGTTTCAATGGATCGAACAGGCGCATCTGAGATTTAAAGGCATACTGATCACAACCGTGATCCGGCAGGGCGGGTTCTTTCTTTATATCTTGATTTCTTTCATTTTACACCTTCGGATTACACTCCTGGAGCTGATCTATGCTCAGGGCATCTGTACGGGCATCGCTGCTTTTACAGAATATTTTTACGTACGTGATTTTCTCAGGATCTCAAGCCAGGTGAATATGGACTGGATCAGGAAATTATTCAGTTATGGAAAATTTGTTTTTGGTACGTATATCAGCGCCATGCTTTCCGGTTCTGTTACCCAGATGATGTTGGGCACCATGCTGTCGCCTGCTTCTGCCGGTACATATAATGTGGCGGCCCGGATCGTAAACCTCACCGACATACCAACCAATGCGCTGGGTACTATCGTTTTTCCTCAAAGTGCAAAACGGTTTGCTACGCAGGGCATCGATGCAGGGAAATACCTGTATGAAAAATCTGTCGGAACGATTGTTGCGATCCTGGTTCCACTGGTCATTTTTGTATTTTGCTTTCCGCAATTTGTCGTGCGCGTCGTGGCTGGTTCTCATTATGAAGACGCAGTACCCCTGGTGCAATTCATCATTTTGACCTGTCTGTTCAGTCCGTTTGACCGTTTTTTTGGCGTAATCTTCGATTCGATCGGCAGGGCCAAATTGAATTTTATTATCATTTTCCTGTCTATTACGCTTACCCTGATAGTGAATTATTACCTGATCGGGCGGATCGGCATCATGGGTTGCATCTACGGGACCCTGGTTGTAGACATTTTCATATTTATCATCAGGCAGATTTATCTCTATAAAATTTTGAATGTGAATCCTTTGAGTCCATTCATATACGCCTACCGGTTTTACCCGGAATTCATCCGGAATTATATTAAACCCCTGCTTGGAAAATTGCCCGATTAATTCCAGGTTCGCCAGCTAGTGCTTTGAGTATCTGAAAATTATGTTTAATTTGGGAGTGGTTCGTTTTAAACCCCCTTTCTGATGGAAATTCAAAAAGTGGATGATATTTCTTATGCGCAGTTTTTGCGGGAGTTTTATCAGCCGGCCATACCCGTTATTTTTAAAAATGCCTCTAAAATCTGGAAAGCAAAGGGCGTTTTCAATCCCGACTGGTTTCGCACAAATTATGGCGACCGCAAAACCGATGTCAATGGCCGGGTGTATACCATGCACCAGATTATGGATATGATTGAAAGTAGTACAGAGAAGAATCCGGCGCCTTATCCCTGTATATTCGATATACCTGAAACCTTACCTGAAATACTTGATTTGCTTCAGCCATTGAATTTAAATTATGCCCGGCCGAACTGGCTGGACACAAAATGGTTCAAGAGGGGATATTGGGGTGGCGCCATCCAGTTATTCGTCGGCGGGCCCGGAGGAAGATTTCCTTATGTTCACCTGGATTATTATCATCTCAATGCCTGGATAACCCAGCTTTACGGGGAAAAGCGATTTACTATTTTCCCGCATGGCCAGGAAGACCTGCTATATCCAAAAAAAGATGACCCCTGGCGCTCCGACATTAATATTTTTGAACCGGATTTTCAGAAATTTCCGAAATATAAAAATGCAACACCGGTGCATTTTGTGGTGAAACCAGGCGAAACCCTTTTTATTCCATTCGGTACCTGGCATACCGCTTACTCCCTTACTCCAACCATTTCGGTCGCCTTCGACCAGCTGAACAACAAAAATTATAAGGAATTCGTACGGGATGTCTGGTCATTTAAAAAACGGGAAAGTAAAGTAAAAGCCATTGCGAAAACAGGTTATGCCTGGCTCGCAGGTCAGGCTTGTAAACTGGAAAATTCCCTGAATCCGCAAAAATAAATTTATAATAAACTTCCCCGGTGATGCAAGTGCAAAAAGTTGGAGAAATATCTCATGGTGAATTCATGAAACAGTTTTATAAACCGGGAGTACCCGTGGTTCTGAAAACTGCCTCAAGGGCCTGGAAGGCCAACGGTTTGTTCACCCCGGATTATTTCAGGAAAAATTTCGCGGACAGGCGCACAACGGTTAATGAAAAGGAATGCAGTGTCCGGGAAATACTGGACCTCATTGAAAATAGTACGGCTGACCACCCCGCTCCATACCCTTGTAAATTTGATATTCCTTCACAGCTCCCGGAAATTATGCCGCTGATCAGTCCCCTGGGAATGCATTATGCGGAACCCAATTGGTTTGAAAGCAAAGCGTTCCCCGGTAAGATCTATGGCAGCGCGATCGAACTTTTTTTTGGCGGTCCCGGAGGAAAATTTCCCGTGGCTCATATTGACTTGTTTCATACCAACGCGTGGATAACCCAGTTATATGGGAAGAAAAATTTCGTTATTTATCCTCGTGGCCAGGATGATTTCCTGTATCCCAAAGCCGCCAATCCCTTTGTTTCGGAGGTCAATATTTTTAATCCGGATTTCGAAAAGCACCCGGGCTATAAAAATGCGACACCCATAACGGTTACCGTGGAAAAAGGGGAGACCATTTTTATTCCCTGGGGAATCTGGCATTCATCCGAATCCCTCACGCCGAGTATCTCTGTCATTTTCGATCAGATTAACAGCAGCAATTTTAGCGACTGGACCCGGGACGTATGGGAGTTTAAAAAACAGGGGAATAAATTAAAAGCTGTTGTCAGTATGGCTTATTATGGACTTGCAGCAAATATTTTGTGCAGGCTCGGAGATGCGCTGGGTGTGAAAAGAAAGATCGGGTAGGTTCAAAATGTTATTTCTATGAATGTTCTTCATAATAATAAGAATGGTCAGCAAAACGGAGAAGATCTGTTTGTTCATGAACTTTTCGAACTGCAGGCGGAACTGCAGCCGGACCAGGTTTCCGTTTATTTCAATGGGAGGGAGCTGAGTTATTCTGAATTGAACAGACAGGCGGATCTCTTGTCGGATCATATTATTCAAAATGATTCCGGTTCATCTGTTATTGCGATCAGCGCCACAAAAAATCCGGAAATGATTGTCGGCGTTTTGGCGATCCTGAAAGCCGGAAAAGCATATTTGCCGCTCGACTCCAATTTTCCTGCCGATCGTCTGGAACAAATGATAAAGGACTCCGGCGTTGGCTGTTGTTTATCCATCCAATCCGAGATCCCTTTTTTTAAATCCCTGGGAACGGGTATTCATTTCCTGGCGACGGATGTGCAATTTGAGAAATTGAAAGAACGGAAACCCCGCGGCCGTTCCCATTTGACTTATGTACTGTACACATCCGGTTCTTCCGGAAAACCCAAGGGTGTTTGTATGGGAAATACGGCGCTGATCAATCTGCTGCAATGGCAACAAAAAAATTCAATAGCCGGAACGGGCACAAAAACCCTGCATTTTGCCCCGCTGGGTTTTGACGTTTCTTTCCAGGAGATATTTGCAACACTTTTAACAGGAGGAACGCTGGTTCTGATGGAAGATGATCTGCGGCTGGATCCGATTCGCCTCCTGCGTTTTATTCAGGAACAATCCATACAACGTATTTTTCTCCCCTTTGTGGCGCTTCAGTATCTTGCCGAAGCCGCGTGTACGAATCAATTTTTTCCTACTTCCCTCCAGGAAGTTATTACGGCCGGTGAACAATTAAAAGTAACACCCCAACTCGTAAGTTTTTTTTCGGGCATACCCACCTGTAATTTATATAATCAATACGGTCCGACGGAAACCCACGTCGCTACTGCACTGAAACTCGACAGAAATCCTCTTCAATGGCCCACTCTGCCGGCGATTGGCAAGCCCATCGATCATGTTGATATTTTTATCCTTGGTGAAAAGGGGAATGTGCTGTCAACAGGGGAAGCCGGCGAGATTTGTATTGGCGGAAAAAATCTGGCTGAAGGATATATAAACCAACCCGGCCTGACCGCCGAAAAATTTATAACCTGGCGACATCCCACGGCGGGCGATTTGCGCATATACATGACCGGTGATACCGGTCGCTGGTTACCCGACGGAAATATAGAATTTTTGGGTCGGCGTGATGAACAGGTAAAAATCCGTGGTCATCGGGTTGAGCCCGGTGAGATAGAAGTTATCCTGAATCAGCAGGCCGGTATCAGGCAGGCAGTGGTGATTGCCAGGGAAGATCATACAGGAGAAAAAAAACTGGTTGCTTACCTCGTTTCCTCCGATGGGTTAAACGACCCGAAGGCGCTGCGGCATTCCCTAGGCGCTCAATTGCCCGATTTTATGATGCCGTCGGCGTTTATCTGGATGGATGAATTACCAAAAACATCGAGTGGCAAGGTCGACAAAAAGGCCCTGCCCGGACCGGAGAGGAAACGCCCGGAATTATCTGTTCTTTATAAGGCGCCGGATTCGAAAATTGAAAGAGATATCAGCTCCTGCTGGGCAGAATTATTAGAACTGGATATCGTGGGCGTGAACGATAATTTTTTTGAATTGGGTGGCAACTCACTGCTTGCACTAAGAACGGCAGTAATTTTAAAACAAATGCACCAATACGATTTACCGGTTACTAAATTGTATCAGTTTCCTACCGTCGAAGGCGTCGCGGATTGGCTGGAACCGGACAGGAATAAAAAAACTTCATCCAAAAAAAATACTGGCCGGATTGAAAGCGGGGACGATATCGCTGTAATCGCCATGGCCTGCCGGTTTCCCGGGGCAAATACTCCTGGTGAATTCTGGTCCGTTTTAAAAGATGCCAGGGAGACCATTTCATTTTTTTCAAATGAAGAGCTGGATGCCAGTATTCCGGATGAATTAAAAAATAATCTGGACTATGTCAAAGCGCGTGGTATTATAGAGGAAACGGATAAATTCGACGCGGCTTTTTTCGGCATTCACCCCCGGCTTGCGGAACTCATGGATCCACAACAAAGGATCTTTATGGAGATCGCCTGGGAGGCGCTTGAAAGTAGTGGTTATCTTCCGGCAAAATATTCGGGTACCATTGGTGTTTTTGCAGGCACGGGAAATAATAGTTACTACCTGAACAATGTGCAGACCAATACGGTGTTGATCAATCAGGTCGGCAGTTTCCAGGTGATGACGGCCAATGAAAAAGATTATATAGCATCCCGCACGGCTTACCAGTTAAATCTGAAGGGCCCGGCAGTCAGTGTTCAATCGGCATGCTCTACTTCGTTACTGGCCATTGCCGAAGCAGTGGAAAGTATACGGAAGGGTCAATGCGATCTGGCTTTGGCGGGTGGTGTTTCCATAACGGTTCCCGTTAAAAGCGGGCATCTTTACCAGGAGGGAGCCATGAACAGCCGTGACGGACATAACCGTTCTTTTGATGCAGATGCCGCCGGTACGGTATTCAGTGATGGGGCAGGGATCGTTTTATTAAAAAGACTGGAAGAGGCGATAAAAGATGGCGACCAGATCTTCTCTGTTATTAAAGGCATCGGGCTGAATAATGACGGAGGCGGGAAAGGAAGTTTTACCGCGCCCAGTGCGGCAGGACAGGCTGGCGCTATTCAGATGGCTATCCGGGATGCTGGCGTTAACCCGAATGATATCGGCTATATCGAAGCGCATGGCTCCGCTACGCCTCTGGGGGACCCGATAGAAATAGAAGGATTGAACCTGGCATTCGGTCGCCAGGACAAAAAACAATACTGCGCACTCGGTTCCGTAAAATCCAATATCGGACATTGTACAGCAGCCGCCGGCGTGGCCGGTTTTATGAAAACTTCGCTGGCGCTTCACTACAAAAAGATTCCGGCCTCAATAAATTATCACCGGTCAAATCCGCATATTCATTTTGAACAAGGCCCCTTTTATGTAAATACAAACCTGAAAGATTGGAAGACTACCGGCAACAGAATAGCTGGTGTCAGTTCATTCGGAGTTGGTGGAACCAATGTTCACATTGTACAGGAAGAATTTAAAAATCCCCATACGGATATCTTAACGAAACAGGATTCGAAAAGGTCCCTGCAATTGATTTGCTGGTCCGCAAAATCAGAGAAGAGCCTTACAACTTTTGCGGGAAAATTAGCGGATCATATAAATGAAAATGAAACGATCCATATTGCTGATTTGGCGTATACCCTGCAAATGTCCCGCGAAAATTTTAATGAGCGCCGTTTTTTGATTGCTGGCGACAGGCAGGATCTCATCGGTAAATTAAAAATGCCCGCTTCTTCAGGGGAACATATAATTCTGAAAGAAAACAAAACCGGGGTCGCATTTCTTTTTCCCGGCCAGGGTTCGCAATTCGTCCAAATGGGCAGGGAGCTATATGAACAGGAGCCGGTATTCAAACGGGCTTTTGACGAATGCGCAGATTTGCTATTGCCCATCATGCAGGAAGATATCCGCGACATTGTGTTTCCCACGGGTACGCATGACAATGCCGGACAAAAAATTCATGATACCTATTATACTCAACCCGCACTATTTACGATCGAATACGCCTTGGCGAAATGTTGGATGAGCTGGGGCATTCAACCCAAATCTTTTATCGGGCATAGTATCGGAGAATTTGTGGCGGCACACCTGGCCGGGGTTTTTAGTCTGAGGGACGGATTGTTTCTGATTTTCACACGCGGCCAACTGATGTCTTCGCTGCCTAAAGGGAGCATGCTGAGTGTTCGCCTGGGAGAAGAAAAACTTCTCTCCCTGTTGCCGGCAAGTCTTTCCCTTGCAGCTTTTAACGGCCCTTCGTTATCGGTTGTATCCGGTCCCGAAAAAGCAATAAAGGATTTTTCAATAGTACTGACATCGCAAGGTGTTGCCAATAAACTTTTACAAACCAGCCACGCTTTTCATTCGGCCATGATGGAACCCGTGATTTCATCATTTGAAAAAGCAGCTGCCTCCATTCAAATGAACAGGCCCGGGATACCTATGGTTTCCACACTCACGGGAAAGTGGATAACCGGTGAAGAGATTGTTAAGCCATCTTACTGGTCCCGGCAATTACGGTCACCGGTTCGATTCACGGATGCCATCAAAACCATTTCAGAAAAAGGAAACCTGTTATTGCTGGAAGCGGGTCCAGGTCAGGTACTGAGTTCACTTGTCCGTCACCAGGGAACAAAAAAAACA
>Ga0209839_10000013_pt1 | contig 64513 bp, 59 predicted proteins | sample OrgsoiDNA2013050_FD_185800 | JGI IMG/M metagenome (GOLD analysis project Ga0209839, IMG submission 185800) | Permafrost soil microbial communities from the Arctic, to analyse light accelerated degradation of dissolved organic matter (DOM) -... | ecosystem: Environmental > Terrestrial > Soil >... | reverse complement strand
GGGAAGCCGTCTGCAACAGTCCCCACACTCAGACGCGCACTGCCTGACCAGCCCCGAACCGCAGATGATCTTTACTACCTACAAAATTGACGCGCACCCAGCGTGCGTGGGCAGGCGACCTATAGCACCGGTGGTGAGAGGCCCGATGGCGGCAGGGAGGTCCCGCAGCGTGCTGGTGGAGGAGCTGGGCACCGAGCCGGGGACCGGGCTGCGCGACCTGCACCAGCGGATGCTCACCGCTGACCCGGCCCTAGCCGTCCCGGAGTCTGTGGCGCCGGCGGGGCGCTCGGAGACGGTCGTGCCGCGGGAGCTGCCGGCCGCGGTGCCGCATTTCGTGCGCCGGGCAAGTGAGCTGGCGGTCCTCACCGAGTTGCTGGGTCAGGCCGGCGAGCAGGCAGCGGGGACCGTGGTGATCACGGCCATCGGCGGGATCGCCGGAGTGGGCAAGACCGCCCTGGCCGTCCAGTGGGCACACCGGGCTGCGAGCCGGTTTCCGGACGGTCAGCTGCATGTGAACCTGCGTGGTTATGACCCTGGCCGACCGGTGACGGCGGCCGATGCGCTGGCCGGGTTCCTGCGGGCGCTGGGCCTGGCAGGTCAGGACATCCCGGCGCAGCCGGAGGAGCGCGCTGGCCGGTACCGGAGCCTGCTCGCCGGGAAGCGGGTGCTGGTGGTCCTGGACAACGCCGGCGAGGTGGAGCAGGTCCGGCCGCTGCTGCCCGGTACCCCCACCTGCGCGGCTCTGGTGACTAGCCGGGACTCGCTGGCGGGCCTGGCGGCCAGGGACGGTGCCCGGCGGCTGGAACCTGGACCTGCTTCCGCTGGGCGATGCGATGGGCCTGCTGCGGGCGCTGATCGGAGAGCGGGCCGCCGCGACCCCGGAGCGGCCGCGGCGCTGGCCGTCCAGTGCTCACGGCTGCCGCTGGCGCTGCGGGTAGCCGCCGAGCTCGCCGCCGCGCGCCCCGCCGTCCCCCTGGCCGGCCTGGTGAGCGAGCTGGACGATCAGCAGCGGCGGCTGGACCTCCTGGACGCCGACCAGGACCCGCGCACCGCTGTCCGGGCCGTGTTCTCCTGGTCCTACCAGCACCTGGACGCCGGCGCCGCCCGCGCGTTCCGGCTGGCGGGCCTGCATCCCGGCCCGGACCTTGACCCCTACGCCGCTGCCGCGCTCACCGGCACCACCCTGCACCAGGCCGGCCGGCTGCTGGACCAGCTGGCCCGCGCGCACCTGATCCAGCCGGCCGGGCCGGGGCGGCATGGCCTGCATGACCTGCTGCGCGCCTACGCCCGCGAACTCGCCGCCGACCAGGACACCGCAGCCGAGCGGCAGGCGGCGCTGACCCGCCTCTTCGACCACTACCTGTACAGCGGCCGCCACCGCGGCGGACACCCTGTACCCGTCCGAATCCGGCCGCTGGCACGACGTTGCCCCGCCGGATACCCCCGCCCCGCCGCTGGTCGGCCCCGCCGCGGCGCGGGCCTGGCTAGATGCCGAGCGGCCCAGCCTGGTCGCCGTGGCCACGCACGCCGCCGACCACGGCTGGCCCGACCATGCCATCCGCCTGGCGGCCACCTTGTTCCGCTACCTCGACGTCGGCGGCCATTATCCTGAGCGGGTCGCCATCCACACCTGCGCTCGCCGCGCCGCCCGCCGCACGGGCGGCCGAAGCCAGGGCGCTGACGAGCCTGGGCATCGTCGATAGCGTGCAGGGCCGGTGCGAGCAGGCCACCGGCCAGTTTCAGCAGGCTCTGGCCTTGTACCGGGACAGCGGCGACGAATTCGGGGAAGCGCGCGTGCTGAGCAACCTTGGCGTCGTGTGCCGCAGGCAGGGCCGCTATCAGGAGGCCGCCGACTACTACCGTCAGGCCAGGGCGCTGTTTTGCGAGACTGGCCACCGGCTGGGTGAAGCCCGGGCGCTGGGCAACCTCGGCATCGTCGATGAGCGACTGGGCCGCTATCCGCAGGCCATCGGCCACCACCAGCATGCCGCCGCGCTGGGCCTGGCCAGCCAGATCGGTGACCAGTACGAGCAAGCGCGCGCCCATAACGGCCTCGCCCGCAGTTATCACGCCACCGGCGACCAGAGCCAGGCCCGCCGTCACTGGCAGGAAGCCCTTACTCGCTACACCGACCTGGGCGCTGCGGGTAGCAGCCGAGCTGGTCTCCGCCCGCCCCGCCGTTCCCCTCGCCGACCTGGCCGCAGAGCTGGGTGCCACCCGGCGAGCATGAGCGGATACTCGCCGCCGGACGCGGCCCGGAGCCCGCAGCCGTCCCCGCTGCCGGTGCCCGCCGCCCCGGTGGCCGGGGAAGCCCTGGCATCATTCACCGGCCGGCTCGCCGCCGCCAACCGCACCACCCCCGAGGCCCTGCTCGACATCCTGCCGCCCTGGTTCCGCATCAAGGCCCGCTGGCACGACGACCGCTGGCAGCCCGGCCAGCTCATGCCCCGGGCAGATGACGCCGCAGCCCGGCTCGCCCTGATCAGCGGCACCACCGCCCCGGCGGTCAGGAACGCCCTTCCCGCCTTCGGCACCCGCGTCGGCCAGCCCGCCCGGGCCGCCACTGCCTGCCGCCGCTGCACCACCGAACAGCTCATCCACGCCACAGGATGATCCAGTCAGGAAGAGCCGGAACGTGAAGCGCGTGCTGATCACCGGGATGTCCGGGGCAGGCAAGACCTCGCTGCTGCACGAGCTCGCCGCCCGCGGCTACGGGACAGTTGATACCGACTACGGTGACTATTTCCAGGCCATCGACGGCGAGAGCCTGTGGCGCGAGGACCGGATCAGCGCGCTGCTGTCCAGCGCTCCCGATGAGCTCCCGGGCGTGCTGTTCGTCCAGGGCACGACCCGCAACCAGGTCCTCTTCTACCCCCGCTTCGAGCACATCGTGCTGCTCAGCGCACCACCCGAGATCCTGGCCGAACGGCTGGCCACGCGCACCACCAGCCCTTACGGGAAGGATCCCGCCGAGCTCGCCGAGACGCTCCACTACCAGCAAACGGTGGAACCGCTGCTCAGGGCCTCAGCCACGCTCGAAGTCGTCACCACGGTGCCCGTCGCGCGAGTCGCCGACATCGTCCTTGACCACGTGCTGTGACCTGATCCTGCCAAAACTCACGAACAATCACGGCCAGTCCCCGCGAGCAAAACCACCTGAGCAATCTTCACTGGCACGAGCACACTCTGGTGACCGTCATAACCCGGCAACCCGGACAGCCGCTCTCAGGCCACCGGTGATCACGGCCGGGCCCGCCACCACTGGCAGGAAGCCCTCACCCGCTAGACCGGCCTTGGCGCCCCCGAAGCTGATCAGGCCCGCGCCCAGCTCAGCACGGCCGACAACACATCCCGCAGGTAGGCACGGGCGCCGGGACCGCCTAGGGTCGGGCCATGGAGCCAGCGCAGTCTCCCGGTGCCGGCCAGCTCGTCGAGGCGCTGAGCTGCGGCCTGCCCGGCGACCGCATCGTCGTGGATCCCGACGTACTGGCCGCGATGTCGCACGACGAAGCGGAATGGGCGGCCGTCGGGGGAGCCGTCGCCGGCGTGCGGGCCAGGTCGGAGGCCGAGGTGCAGCACGTCGTGCGCACGTGCGCCGAGCTGGGCGCCCCCGTCGTGCCGCGCGGCGCGGGCACCGGGCTGTCGGGCGGCGCCAACGCGGTTAACGGCTGCGTCGTCCTGGACCTGGCGCGGATGGACCGGGTCACCGAGATCGATGCCGACAACCTGGTCTGCGTCGTGCAGCCCGGCGCGGTCAACAACGACCTCAAGGCCGCCGTGGCCGAGCACGGCCTGTGGTACCCGCCGGATCCGGCTAGCGCGCCGTGGTCGACGATCGGCGGCAACGTCGCCACCAACGCCGGCGGCCTGTGCTGCCTCAAGTACGGCGTCACCCGCGACTACGTGCTGGGCCTGCGCGCGGTGGTCGGTGGCCCGGTGGCCTACGGCGACGCCGTGCGGCTCGGCCGGCGCACGACCAAGGGCGTCGCCGGGCTCGACCTGGTCGGGCTGTTCGTCGGGTCCGAGGGCACGCTCGGCGTGATCACCGAGGTGACGCTGCGGTTGCGGCCCGCGCCCATCGGCACGCCGCGCACCATCGTGGCCGCCTTCGACGACCTGGTGACCTCCGGCCAGGCGGTGTCGCAGATCACCCGGCGCGGGCTGACCCCCTCGGTCCTGGAGCTCCTCGACCGGGCCTGTCTGCGGGCGGTCGAGGAGTGGAAGCACATGGGCCTGGAGGCCGACGCGGCGGCGCTGCTGCTGGCGCGGGTGGACACGCCCGGCGACTGGGGCGCGGCCGAGGCCGACGCGATCGCCGCGGCCATGACCGACGCGGGCGCGATCTGGGTCGCGCAGTCGACCGACGACGCGGAGGCCGAAGCGCTGTTCGAGGCGCGGCGGCTGGCCTACCCGGCGTTTGAGCGGCTCGGCCCGGTGCTCACCGAGGACGTCTGCGTGCCACGGTCGAAGGTCCCCGTGATGCTGGCGGAGATCGAGGCGATCGCGGCCCGGCACGGCGTGCAGATCGCCACGATCGCCCACGCCGGCGACGGGAACCTGCACCCGCTGTTCGTCACCTCACCGGACGACGAGGCCGCGCGCATCGCGGCCCAGGCGGCATTCGAGGAGATCCTCGACGGGGCGATCGCCCTCGGCGGCACCGTGACCGGCGAGCACGGCGTCGGGCTCCTGAAACGCGAGGGCATGCGCCGCGAGCTCGATCCGGGGTCGCTCGCGCTCCAGGATGCCGTGCGAGGCGCACTCGACCCGCGCGGGCTGTTCAACCCGGGCAAGTCCTGAGCACGGGGCAATCACTCGGCCACTGCCCAGCCACCCGGGTTTAAGACCACGGGGCTAGCGGCTGGCTTCCGCCCGGCCGCTGCCCGGAACGGCCAGGTCTCGGATCCGCTCGGCCTGACCGAGCTGCAGCCGCTCGCCGCGGCGGAGGAAATCGGTGATCAGCGTGAGCTGGTCGGGGGAGTGCCGGCTCAGTTCCAGGCGGCCAGCTTCGCCGATCGGGGAATAGATGTCGCTGAGCAGGCCGGCGGAGTCGGTCAGCGTCACCACGGCTCTGCGCCGGTCCTCGCCGTCGACGGTCCGGGTGAGATGCCCGGCGGCGATGAGCCGCTGGATGGCCGTGGTCGTCGCGGCCGGGCTCAGTCCGGCCAGAGCAGACAGCCGGCCCGCCGACAGCATGCCGGCTTGCTGCAGCAAGCCGATGATCTTGAGGTCTGTCCGGGAGGGCCGACAACACGAGGGCCGCAAACACGGGCGCGCTGCCGGGCTGGCTGCGTCCCGCCAATCGCATCGTGCGGGCGGCGTCACGGCTCGGTCTTCCCCTGGGCACCATCCAGGTGCTGACGGTGCCGGGCCGGCGATCCGGCTCACCGCGCTCGACGCCGGTGTCACCGCTGACGTTGTCTGGCCGCCGCTATGTGGTGGCGGCGCTGCCGCAGTCGGACTGGGCGCGCAAATGTCCGGGCGGCCGGGCACGCGGTGCTGGCCCGGGGACGGCAGCGTCGCGATCTTTGAGGTTCACCCGGTCCGGCCCGCTGGCGGCTAGCGGGCGGCCCCGCAGCCCTGGGCCGGTCCTAGCGCGACCGGCGCTTTTCCTCCTCGTCGTGGTGGATCCGGTCCAGGCAGACGGCGATGCTGAGCATGAGTGCGTCATCTTGTCCCGGCGCCACGTCCACGCCGTAGGTATCGCGTATCCGGAACCAGGAACGGGAGATCTGCGCCAGGACCTGCCTGCCGGAGCGGATCTCGAATTCCTTGTCCACGATATTGCCGACAGCCTCCAGTTCGCCGTCGCCGGGCAACTCGACGATCGACCGGTGATGCAGGGGCGACACCAGCGCTTTCTTCACCGTCGCGATCACGGCGCCGTCCCGCTCGATTTCCATGGTGTCGCGAAAGGCCAGCATCTTCTTGTGGATGGTCGCGACAATCGCGCCCGACTGGTCCTTGAGCTCAAAGGTCTCCCGGATCCGCAGCGCCTTGCCGTCGACCAGGAAGACCTGGTTTCCCTGTTCGTCGGTCACCCAGAAGTCGTCCCCGATGGCAAAGATCTTTTCCCGTACCAGAAAGCGCATACGGCCCATAGTGGCATATCCCGCGTCAGCGGGCAGAGCGACCAGGCGAGTCGCCTGGAGCCACGCCGGGCGGCAGGAGGATGCTGGTCCCCGGGGCCGGATCGCGTGGAGCCACCGCTTCGCGCCGAAGGGAGACGGCAGTGCCTGGACAGATTCCGACCGGTGATATTCACCACCTGCGGCTCACGGTGACCGACGTGGAGCGCAGCCGCCGGTTCTACACCACCCTGCTGGGCTTCGACGTGGTGGCGGAGTCCCCGCCGCCGGATGACCCGGCGGCGGCAGCGGTGTTCAAGGTCCTGTTCGGCGGCGTCGTCATGAGCCGCGGCAGCCTGCTGCTGGGCCTGCGGCCGATGGCGCCGCCAGGCGACCGCTTCGATCCGGACCGGGTCGGCCTCGACCATCTCAGCTTCAGCGTCGCTAGCCACGATGACCTCCAGCAGGCGGTGCGCCTGCTCGACGAGCAGGGCGTGCGGCACGGTGAGATTGCCGGCCTGCCGTCCTTCGGCATCGACGTGCTCTCGTTTGAAGATCCGGACGGCGTCCAGCTTGAGCTGACCGCGCCTATGAGCGGACCCTGACGTGCGAACCGTGCCCCGGTCCTGGCGACCGGACCGCCGGCCGTGACGAGCGACGGCGGACCGGCGGGCGAGGCCCCGCAGGACGTCCCGGCGATCCCGGCGTCGGCCGGGGCACTCATCTGGGACCGGGCGGCCCGGCTGCTCATCCTCAAGCCGACGTATAAGTCGGGCTGGACGATCCCCGGCGGGGTCATGGAGGCGGACGGGGAGACGCCCTGGGAGGCGTGCCGGCGCGAGGTGAGCGAGGAGTGCGGGCTCGACGTGCGTCATGGCCGGCTGGCGAGCGTGGACTTCCGCCATCCGCGGCCGGGTCGGCCGGGCGGGGTCCGGTTCCTGTTCGACTGCGGCGTCATCGGCGACAAGCGACTGGCCGCGATCGCGGTGCAGTCGGAGGAGATCTCCGAGCATCGGCTGGTCCCGCTCAAGCGCGCGCTGCCGATGCTCAGGGGCCCGATCCGGCGGCGGGTACGGGCGACATCCGCCGGGCGGGGACTGGTGTACCTGGAGGACGGGCGCCCGGTCCCCGCGGTCGGCGGCTAGCGGCCCCGGGCCGCGACAGCCTGCAGTTCGACCTCGGCCCCGAAGGGCAGGGCCCCGGCCGGGAAGGTGAGCCGGGCCGGTCAGCCCTGTCCGCCGGTCCGGCGTCGGCCTTACGGTAGGCCTCAGGTCCCCGTGACGAAGGAGCGGCGCTATGGCACGCACGCCCGAGGAAAGTCTTTCAGCATCACGCCGAGGCGCTCGGCGCCGGTGACCTGGATGAGATCGTCGCGGACTACGCCGACGACGCCGTGGTCATCACGCCCGGCGGCGTCAACCGCGGCAAGGACGGGGTACGCGCCGCATTTGTCCAGCTGCTCGCCGACATACTGGACGCGGCGTGGGATCTCAAAACGCTGATCTACGAGGACGACGTTCTCTTCCTGGAGTGGGCGGCCGTCGCCGCGCGGACCCGGGTCGAGGACGGCATCGACACCTTCGTGTTCCGCGACGGCCTGATCCGGGTCCAGACGGTCCGCTACACAGTGCTGCGCCAGGGCTGACCGGCGCTGACAGGCCCGGGAAAACGGCCTCTACCAGAGGTCGCCGCCGGTCAGCACGTAAAGGAACGGCACTAGCGGGATGAGGGCGAAGATCGCCCACGCCACCTTCGCGCCGCTGCCGATGTTGCGGCGCGTCGCCAGGTCAATCCAGACCAGGACGACGGCGAGGGGGTGCAGGAAACAGACCAGCAGTTCGAGAAGCTTCTTCATGACCCGAATCTATCGGCTGGCCGGACGGGCAGCGCCGATTCCCGGCGCTCATGGCGAGCCGCGTCGGGAGAGCAGGTCGCTCGCGCTGCGGGTGTTGATGACCCGGTCGGCCGCGATGCCCGCCTGCTGCGCCCGGCCGCAGCCGTTACCGAGCCAGTCGAGCTGGCCGGGCGCGTGCGCGTCGGTGTCGATCGCGAACAGGCAGCCGGTCTCGGCCGCGAGGCGCAGCAGCCGGTCGGGCGGGTCCTGGCGCTCGGGCCGGCAGTTGATCTCCACCGCCACACCATTGTCGCGGCAGGCGGCGAACACGGCGTCGGGATCGAAGGCCGACTCGGGGCGCCCGCGGCCGCCGACCAGCCGGCCGGTGCAGTGGCCGAGCACATCGACCTGCGGATTGCGCACCGCGGCGACCATCCGGTCGGTCATCGGCCCGGCAGGCATCCGCAGGTGCGAATGCACGCTGGCGACCACGACATCGAGCCGGGCGAGCAGGTCCTCGCGCTGGTCGAGAGCTCCGTCGTCGAGGATGTCGACCTCGATTCCGGTCAGCAGCCGGAACGGGGCCAGCTCCTCGTTCAGGCTGGCGACCAGGTCAAGCTGCGCGGACAGGCGCTCGGCCGACAGCCCGCGGGCCACGGTCAGCCGCGGCGAGTGATCAGTCAGGGCCAGCCACTCGTGCCCGAGGCCGCGGGCCGCCTCGGCCATCTCGCGGGGCGGGCTTCCGCCGTCCGACCAGTCCGAGTGCGCGTGGCAGTCACCGCGCAGCGCCGCGCGCAGGCCGGTCCGCTTGGTCGGCCGCGCCTCCTCCAGCAGCCTGGCCAGGTAGGCGGGCTGCTGGCCGGCGGCGGCCTGCCCGATGACTTCAGCGGTGACGGGGCCGATCCCGGGTACGGCGCGCAATGTTCCCGCGCCGAGCCGTTCCGTGAGCTCATCCGGCGCCAGATCCTGCACGACCTGGGCCGCGCGCCGAAAGGCCCGCACGCGATACGTCGGCGCCCCCGCCCGTTCCAGCTCGAACGCGATCTCCCGCAGCGCCTCGACCGGCTCCACCCATCCCTCCCTTTCCGCCGCCGCCGCCGGGGCCGCCGCCCGCCCCGTCGTGCCTGGAGCCGTAGCTCTGCGCGTCCCGCAGTCCCAAGTGCCCCAGATGCCCCGCCCGCTCCGTCCTGGCTCGTGCCGGGACGACGTGGTTGGCCCCCTGTTGCCGCTGCCACGACAGGAGGTGCCCAACCATGACACTGGGCTGCGGGCCAGCGGGGCGCTGGCGGCGAGCCACGTGGCCGCTGGGGCCTAAGGGGCGGTTGTGGCCCGGAAGCGAACGGCGCAGCGGTGTCCTGGAACGCACCGTCCCGAACTGACCGCGGCTCCGGCGCGCTCAGGCGTCCGGCGTTGCCAGCCGGACCGGCTGGACCGGCTGGGTCGGCTGAGTCGGCTGGGTCGCCGGGGCCTGCTTCGAGGCGCTGCCGCTGCCCGCACCGCCGGACAGCTTGCCGTCCTGGCCGCCGGACCCGACGGGCGACCGGAGCGCGCGGATCGCGATGACCACGAGCAGCGCCAGCAGTGCGATCCCGGTCAGGACATACAGGTTCCCGACCAGCAGTTGCAGGCCGTGCCAGTGGTACTCCACGAACGACGGCTGGTCGCCGAGCTTGTAGTAAATCTTCGGGTTGGTGTTCGGGGGCGCCCAGATCAGCCCCCGGGAGAAGGCGCCCAGGTCATGCGGGTTGCCCCAGAGCCGTCCCGGCCACGCTCCGAAGATGAGCCCGAGTAGGGCCGCCAGGCCGAGCAAGGCCCAGCCGGCCGGCCGCCGGATGGCGCGGACCCCGTAGACCACGGCGGCGGTGATCCCGGGAATCACCCAGACCCAGTGGTGGTCCCAGCTGATCGGCGAGACGAGGATGCCGGTGAGCGCGCAGGTCAGCAGGCCCAGCATCCGGTGACCGTGCCTGTCCAGGACCGCCGCGCACACCAGGCCGACGGCGGCCGTCAGGGCGGCCGCCACCAGCCAGAGCGGTGCCGCCGTGGCCACGCTGCCCACGAACCTGGTGATGATGCCCCGCAGCGACTGGTTGCCCTCCCAGGCCACGAAGCCGGTGCGGCCGCCCTGCAGGAACAGGGCGTGCAGCCACCACTCGTCGGAGTCGCCGGGCAGCACCACGAAGCCAATCAGGATGGTGACGACGAACGTGCCGGACGCCACCGCCGCCTGCCGGAATCTCCTGGTCAGCAGGAGATAGGGAATGAAGATCAGCGGCACCAGCTTGATCCCGGCCGCGATGCCGATCCCGGCGCCTTTCCACCATCGCCGATCCGGCTGGCACATGTCCCACATGACCAGCGCGAGCAGCACCAGCTCGATCTGGCCCAGGAACAGCACGCGCTGGATCGGCTCGATCCAGAACACCGCCGCGCCCACCAGCGCCGTGGCGCCGACGCGGGCGGCTCCCCGCCGGTAACCCAGCCCTCCGAAGGTGATCCAGATCGCGGCGAGGAACGCCGCCACGTCGATCCCCGCCGACAGCTTCTCCATCAGCGCCATCTTGGGCAGGGAAATAACTGTGAAAACGAGCGCCGCGAACGGCGGGTAGGTGAACTTGAGCTCGGTGTGCTGCCAGCTATACAGCGACGCCTTGACGTGGGGGTCGTACCACGGCGCGAGATGCCGGACGCTGGCCCCGCCCTGCCGGTATACCCGCAGGTCAACCGGATCCATGGCCCAGCCGTGAAAATGTGTCTTGACGAGGTAGGCATAGATCGCCAGGGTGGCGGCGAACGCGATGACGCCGACCGCGAGCAGCCAGCCGCCCGGCCCGCGCAGCCAGCCGCCCGGCCCGCGCAGCCGGGCCGCCGGCGAGCCCGCCAGCGCCGGGCGCTGTGCGGCGCTCACCTCGTCACCCATGTCTGTCTCCTCGCGATCACTGACGCACAATAACCGACATAGCTCCGCGGTGTGGCGACGGTCACGCAGATGTGCTTAGCAGCTGCGCCCGCCGGGCTGGATGACCCGCAGCCCGCCATGACCGATCCACCGGCTGAACCTCTGCAGCCGGTCCTGCTGCAGTACCGCGGTCCAGGCCGCCCGCTCGATGGCGACCACATGCGTGCGGACCAGCCAGATCCGGGCACACGGGTGCGGCGCGGCCAGCGCCAGCGCCCGGGCCAGCGCCGCGTCGACGCCCGCGGCATCGCGGCTGCGCTCGACGATGATGCGCGGCTGGCCGGGGAAATATGCCTCGTATCCCTGCAGGACGGCGGCGTCCGCGCGGCGCGCCGGCTGGCCGCGGCGCCAGTAGTAGGCGAAGCCCCAGTTGCTGTTCAGGTTTACCACGATCACGTCGCCGGGCGCCGCGTGCGCGGCCACGTAGCGAGCCTGGTCGCGTACGTCCTCGAGCGGGATCTCGTGGCTGCGCACGTGCGGCCAGGCGCCGACGGCGAATCCGGCCACGGCGACGGCCGCGAGCGCGCCGGCGGCCAGCCCGGCAGCGACCCCGCGCACCCCGCCCGCCCCGCGCGCTCCGCCCGCCCCGCCCCGGAGCAGGCTCCGCAGCAGCGCGGACACCCCGGTCACCCCGATCGCGGCCACCGCGACCGTGACGGCGAACAGGAACGTCGAGGTCCGCAGGTCCAGGAACGGGTACTTCTGCAGCGCCGACAGCGTGAGCATCAGCGGCCACAGCAAGGCGACGGCGACCGCGGTCGCGGGCCTGCCCAGCCGGAAGATGGTGACGAGCCCGGCGATGACCAGCGGGACCGCCAGCCAGGCCGGCCCGAGGCCGAAGTTACCGTGCACGGCGCCGAAGCGCGCGGTCACGAACGTCGTGCTCGCGTGCAGGCCGCGGGCGGCCGGCAGGTAGAAGCCCGACCAGTAGGCCGTGAGCCCGGGTACCACCGCGCGGGCATCGAATCCCGCGTAGACGCCGAGCATGAGGACGGCCGTGCCCGCGCCGGCCACGGCCGCCTCCGCCAGCCGGCGCCAGGCGCGGCGGGCGAGCTGCACGGCGCACAGCGCCGCGAACGCCGCGATGCCCACGAACGCGACCGTATGGCTGACCAGCATGCCGCCCCAGACGGCAACCGAAAGGGCGGCCAGCCTGCGCCAGGACCATTCACGCTCGAGCTGCGAGGTCAGCGCCAGGGCCAGCAGGGCCGCGGCGGCATCGGCGGTGTACTGCTTGAGGTCGTCGCGCACGAGCATCGCGGGAACCAGCAGCACGCCGATCCCGGCCAGCAGGCCGGCGGCCACCGAGGCGGCCGGCCAGCGCCAGTCGAGTCGCCGCGCGAACCAGTAGGCGATTATCACGGCGGCGCCGGCGAAGGCCAGCGGCAGCAGTCGGCCGTTCTGCGCCCCGCTGGCCGGGAACACCCGCAGTAGTGCCGACCAGCCGATCGGCGTGCTGGAGGTCGTCGCGGGCAGCTGCGACAGCGGGAACCTGGTGGTGACCGCGACCCAGGCCTCGTCGGTCCAGAACGGCACCCGCAGCAGGTACCCGACGTCGTGCACGCCGAGGACCAGCAGCCCGAGCAGGAGGACGGCCAGGTGCTCGGCCGCCGCCCGCCACCGGATCCCGCTGCCTAGCCGGGGCTGCGCCGGCGTCTGCGTCGCCTCCGGGGCGGACGCCGACGCGTCGCCGTCCACACGCATCTGGGCCCGGCCTCCTGGGTCTCGGGGTAACTGAACGTCAGGCGGGGCGGGGCGTGAACCGCTCCCGGAGCAGGATCCACAGCGCCTCGACGCCGTCGCGCCAGGTGAGCTTCTTCCCGGCCGCCCGGCTGCGCGCCGTGTAGCTGATCGGAACCTCGTAGGGCCGCAGGCCGCGCCGCAGCAGCTTACCGGTGATCTCGGCCTCCATGCCAAAGCCAGTCTCGCGGATGCGAAGCTCGCGGTACAGCGCGGTGGGGATCAGCTTGAAGCACGTCTCAAGATCGCTGATGTAGCAGTTGAACAGCACGTTCGCGGCCGTCGTTACGCCCTTGTTGCCCAGCACGTAGACGTACGAGTACGCGTTGTGGCTGCCGAAAGTCCGCGTACCGTAGACGATCTCGGACCGCCCGTCGATCACGGGGGACAGCAGCGAGGGGATCTCGGCCGGGGAGTACTCGAGGTCGGCGTCGCACATGATCAGGTAGTCGCCGGTGGCCGCGACGGCGGCCGTGCGGATCGCCGCTCCCTTGCCCTGGTTGCGATCGTGCAGGTGGATGCTCACGCGCGCATCGTCGCCGAGAGAGGGGTAGAGCTCGCGGGTGCCGTCCGTGCTGCCGTCGTCCACGACGACCAGCTCGATCTCGCAGGGGAAGCTGACGTTCAGGACCTCCTTTACGGCGGCGGCCAGGGTGGCAGACTCGTTATACACCGGCATAAGAATTGACAGCTTCACGGCCAGCAGCTTATAGGAACCGCGCGGGCGATAACGTCATTTGGGTGATCAACCCGGTAGATTACGGACGGATCGGCGGCATAAAGCAGCCTGTTTCCTCAAAGTGAAATTTAAGTTAAAAGAAAAGTAAAATTCACGCAAAAGGAGTCCCAGTGAGTTCGAGCCTGCCTACAGGTCCCATGCAGCCGCCGGTGGCTCCGCCGCAGCGGATCCTGGTGACCGGGGGGTCGGGCTTCATCGGCTCGCACCTGTGCCGGCGCCTGCTCGACCTCGGGCATGACGTGCTCGTGGTGGACAACTTCTCCTCGAGTTCGCGGCACAACGTCTCGGACCTGCTCGGCGAGCCGCGCTTCGAGCTGATGCGCCATGACGTGACGTTCCCGCTCTACGTCGAGGTCGACCAGATCTACCATCTCGCCTGCCCGGCCTCGCCGGCGTTCTACCAGCGGGATCCGGTCCAGACCACCAAGACCTGCGTGCACGGCTCGATCAACATGCTCGGGCTGGCCCGGCGGCTGGGCGCGCGCATCCTGCTCGCCTCGACCTCCGAGGTGTACGGCGATCCGACCGTGCATCCGCAGGTGGAGTCCTACTGGGGCAACGTGAACCCCATCGGCATCCGGTCCTGCTACGACGAGGGCAAGCGCTGCGCGGAGACCCTGTTCTTCGACTACCACCGTCAGCACGGGCTGCCCATCAAGGTCGCGCGGATCTTCAACACCTACGGCCCCAGCATGCAGCCTAACGATGGCCGGGTGGTGTCGAGCTTCATCGTCTCGGCGCTGCGCGGCGAGCCGCTCACCGTCTTCGGGAACGGGTCGCAGACCAGGTCGTTCTGCTACGTCGACGACCTGGTCGACGCCCTGATCGCTCTGATGGGCTCGCCGCCGGAGGTCACCGGCCCGGTCAACCTCGGAAATCCCGGCGAGTTCACGATGCTCGAGCTGGCCAGCAAGGTCCTGGCGCTGGCGGGCAGCGACGGCCCGGTGGTGCATGCCGCCCTGCCGTCCGACGATCCGGCTCGCCGCAAGCCCGACATCAGCCGGGCTCGGGAGCTGCTGGGATGGGAGCCGACCGTGCCGCTGGAGGAGGGCCTCAAGCGGACGGTGGAGTACTTCCGGTACGCGCTCGCGGACTGAACCCGGCCGCCACGGCGGCGGTGAGCAGGTCGCCGGCGGTGAGCAGGACCCGGGACACCAGGGCGACCGCGGTGGCGGCACCGACGCCGAGCACCGGGCCCAGCATGGCCACCAGCAGCACCTCGCGCACGCCAGCCCCGGCTGGGGCGAACACGACCAGGAAGCCGACGCTCCAGGCGAAGGCGAAACCGCCGACGGCGAGCAGCGCCGTCTTGCCGTCGGGCGCTCCCAGCCGGGTGGCCAGCAGCCAGATCTGCAGCCCGTACATGATCCAGGTGACGAAGGCCCAGGCCAGCGCGGTGGCCACCGCACGCCCGGTCAGCGGCTGCTCCAGGGGCGGCCGCCTGGCCAGCCGGAGCAGCCGGCCCAGCACGAGGTTGAGCACCCGGGGGTGCAGCAGGATCAGCAGGACCGGGGCGGCCAGCAGGGCCCACAGGTAAGGCGTGGACCCGCCGACGAAAGGCAGCGCGATCAGCGCGGTCAGCAGCCCGCTCAGCAGGGCGAACACCATGAGCAGGATGGCGGCGCTCGCCGAGCGGTGCCGCGGCACCCGGTAGGCGTTGCCCAGTTCCATCTGGGCGAGGACCGGCCAGACGGAGCCGGGCAGGTACTTGCCCAGCTGGCCGATGAACATGATCCGGGCCGCCGCGCGGACGGGCAGCGGCGAGCCGAGCGCCGCGAGCAGCCGCCGCCAGACCTCCATCGACGCGAGCAGGGCGATCAGCACGCTGACCAGGCCGCCGGCTACCGCCAGGAATCCGAGATCGGCCAGGGCGGCACTGACGCGCGGCCATTCCCGCGCGACCGCGTAGCCGCCGAGGCCGACCGTGGCGGCCACGAAACCCCAGCGGACCGGCCGGCTGCCGACCAGGGCGGCGACGGCGGCCCACTTGCTCCGCCGCCCGCCGGGCGGCACGGCGCCGGCGTCGCTCGATTCGTCGACCGGAGCGGCGACTTGGTGGTCGGACATAGGCAGAGCCTATGTTCCGGGGGCCGCCAGACCAGACCATGTTGGCCCATTGCGCTTCCGCGAGACGTTAGGGTCGCTCACGATGCGCGTTCTCCTGTTCGGTACCTATGACACCTCGGCCCACCCGAGGGTCGCCACCATCGCCGAGGGCCTGGCGGCCCGCGGCTTCGACGTGGCGGAGTGCAACGCGCCGCTGGGCCTGGACACGGCGGCACGGGTCAGCATGCTGGCCCACCCCTGGCGGGTGCCGGCCCTGCTGGTGCGCCTCGCCCGGCGCTGGCTGACGCTGGCCCGGGCGGCCCGCCGGATGCCCGCGCCGGACGTGGTGCTCGTCGGCTATCTCGGCCACTTCGACGTCCACCTGGCGAAGCTGGTCTTCCGCCGCGTGCCGGTCGTGCTCGACCACCTGGTCGGCGCCAGCGACACGGGGCGGGACCGCCGGCTGGACGGCGGCCCGCGCCAGGCCCTGCTCCGGATGATCGACGCCGCCGCGCTGCGGGCGGCCGACATCATCGTGGTGGACACCAGCGAGCACCTGGCCGCGCTGCCCGAGCGGCACCGGGCGCGGGCCGTCGTGGTGCCGGTCGGCGCGCCGGCGGCCTGGCACCAGGCGGCCCGGCCGGCCGACGGGGACGAGGCAAGCGGCCTCGCCGGCCCGCTGCGGGTGGTGTTCTACGGCCTGTACACCCCGCTGCAGGGGACCCCGGCGATCGGCGCCGCCCTGGGCCTCATCGCCGGCGAGCCCATCGAGGTCACCATGATCGGCGGCGGCCAGGACGAGGCACAGGCCAGGTCGGCGGCCCTGGCCAACGACGCGGTCCGGTGGCTGGACTGGGTACCCGCCGCCGAACTGCCCGCGCTGGTGGCCCGCCACCACGTCTGCCTCGGCATCTTCGGCACCGGGGACAAGGCGCTGCGGGTCGTGCCCAACAAGGTGTTCCAGGGCGCCGCCGCCGGGTGCGCGATCGTGACCTCGGACACCCCGCCGCAGCGGCGGACCCTGGGCGACGCGGCCGTCCTGGTGCCCCCCGGCGATCCGCAGGCGCTGGCCGCGGCGCTGCGGCGGCTGGCCGGCGACCGCGCCGGGCTGATCGGGCTGCGACGGCGGGCCCGTGAGCTCGCCGAGCGGCAATTCACGCCCGAGCGGATCGTGGACCCGCTCGTCCGAGAGCTTCTTCCGGCCAGCGGCGCCCCCGCCGCGGCCGCGACCTTCACGCATAAGGGGTTAGGCATGGTCTCCGGTTCAGCGGCAACCCAGGCGAAAGTCGACGTCAACGCGGTAGCTCCGCTGACGCCGAACGCCTGGTTGCGATATGCGGTAGTCAAGCGCATCCTGCCGCCCGGCATCACCGACGTGCTGGAGATCGGCTGCGGTCAGGGTGCGCTGGGAGCGCGGCTGGCCCAGCGTTACCGCTACCTGGGCGTCGAGCCGGACCAGGCTTCCTGGACCGTCGCCCAGCGACGGGTCAGCGCGGTCGGGCCGGGTGAGGTCCGCAATATCTCCGTCGAGGCGCTCGGCGACGAACGGTTCGACCTGGTCTGCGCATTCGAGGTGCTCGAACACATCGAGGACGACGCGGCCACGGTGAAGGACTGGGCGGCCCGGCTACGGCCCGGCGGCTGGCTGCTGCTGTCGGTGCCGGCGGGTCAGCGCCGGTTCGGCCCGGCCGACGAGCTCGCGGGCCACTTCCGTCGTTACGATCCTGCGGTAATGGCCGCCCTGCTCACCAGCTGCGGCTTCGGCGAGATCGAGGTCCGCAAGTACGGTTTCCCGCTGGGCTATCTCCTGGAGACTGGCCGCAACATGATCGCCCGGCGGCGGCTCGCCGCCACGGGGACCCAGTCCATTGCCGAGCGCACCGCCGGATCCGGCCGACTGCTACAGCCATCGGGCGGCAGGCTGGGTGCGGCCATCCGCTGGGGCACCGCCCCGTTCCGGACAATCCAGCGGGCATTCCCGAACACCGGGACCGGGCTCGTGGTCGTCGCCCGGCTCCCCGGCTAGCCGTCAGCCGGCCGGCTGACGGGGGCCGGGCGCGGCGGCGGAAAGGGGCCTGAGGAGCGAACTCGCGCTCAAATCAGTGCAAAAGAATGAAAGTTAAACGGCGAGCTACGGGCCCTGCCGGGTAGTCTCCGCAGCGATGGATATCCGACAGGCGATGAAAACCGCCGTACCGGCCGGCCGGCCGGACACGAGCGAGCGAGCGAGCGGCCACCGGGCCGTGCACCGGGTCGCGGTGGGAGTGCTGACGGCACTCGTAGCGGCCGGCTACTCGGTGTTCTCGTATATGTTTTACTACACCTTCAGAACCACCTCCTACGATCTGGAGATCTTCGACCAGGCCGTGCGATCGTATGCACACTTCCGGCCCGGCGTCTCCATCATCAAGGGCGTGCACAACGGGTTTGGCCCGAACTTCTCGGTCCTCGGCGACCACTTCTCGCCGATCCTCGCGGCGCTGGCGCCGCTGTACTGGATCCACGACAGTCCCGTGACCCTCCTGGTCGCCCAGGCGGCGCTGTTCGCGCTCGCGATCCCGTCGCTGTGGATCTTCACCCGCCGGGCGTTCGGCGGCGGCGCGAAGGCGACCATCGCCGCGTACCTGGTCGCCATCGCCTACGGCCTGAGCTGGCCGCTGGCCGCCGCCGCCGCCTTCGATTTCCACGAGGCCGCATTCGCGCCGGTCCTGACGGCCATCGCGCTGGAGCGCTTCCAGGCGGGCCGACTGCGTTCGGCGCTGATCGCCCTGGCCTTCCTGCTTCTCGTCAAGGAGGACATGGGCCTGCTGGTGGCCGGGATCGGGGTCTCCCTGGCCGTGTCCCGGCCGGGGATCGTGCGCCGCAAATGGCTGGTCGCCATCGGGCTCGTGGTCGTAGGCGTCGTCTACACCGCATTCGCGACGTACGTCCTGATCCCGGCCTTCGGCGGGCGGGCCGACTACTACTGGGCGTACTCGAGCCTGGGCAACAACGTCCCGCAGGTGATCGGGCACATGATCGCCCACCCGCGCAGTTCCCTGCAGGTGCTGTTCACGCCGCGGGTCAAGCTCGACACCATGCTCTGGCTCGTCGGCGCGTTCGGCTTCCTGCCCCTGCTGTCGCCGATCGCGCTGGCCGCCTTGCCGCTCCTGCTCGAGCGCATGCTGGGCTCCAAGTTCCCGAACTGGTGGGTCACCCAATACCAGTACAACTCCTATCTGCTCGTCATCTTGGTGTGCGCCGCCGTCGACGGCGCGGCCCGGCTCGATCGGTGGGCGACGATGGCCTGGCGGTACGTCACCGGCGCTAAGACGCGATCACCGGCGGCCGTCGCGGCGGGGTCGGAGTCTCCGGCGGCGGCCGACGACCAGGCCCCCGTTAGCGAAAATGCGGCGGCGGGCGATCCGGCCGCCGGAGGCCAGGCGGCCCGCGACGGCCAGGCCGCCCGCGACGGCCAGCCCGCCCGGCGGCCGGCCGGGGGCCCGGCCGGGGCACGGGTGCTGTCGGGCCGGGGCGCGGGCACCGTCGCGCTGGCCTGCGCCGTCGCGATGTTCGCCATCGGGCTGTATACCGTCCCGAAGTTCGCGCTGGGCGCGGCCTTCAGCCGGTCGTTCTACCACCGGACCGCCTGGATGAACGCGGCCGCCGCGGCGGACGCCAAGGTGCCCAGCGGCGTCACCGTCCAGGCGACGAACTACCTCGGTCCCCAGTTGGCCTCGCGGGACACGGTGCTGCTGTGGGACGGCGACGGAAAGCACCCTCCGCTGCGGCCGCCCTGGGTGGTCGCTCAGGTCAGGCAGCGTCAGTTCACGTTCTCGACCGTGCGCCAGCAACGGCAGAATGTCCAGCAACTTGAGCACAGCGGCTACCGGGTCGTCTTCGATCGCGACGGGTATGTCGTACTGCACCGCGTCGGCCAGCAGGGGGCCGCCAAGACCGCTAAGGGGGGCGCCGGATGAGCGCCGGGGCCAGGACCGCGCCCACCGATCCCGCCGCGGCCGGATCGGCCGCGGGCAGCGCGGCGGACGAGCCAGTGGACGCGGCCGGGCGGCTGCTCGGCCGGCTGACCGTCCTGCCTGCCCTGCTGGTGATGGCCTGGCTGCTGGTCGGCCTGCCGCTGCTGTTCCTGGGCCTGTTCACCCCGCTGCTGATGCTGGTGATCTCCGTGCCGCTGGCGGCGGTGCTGGTGATCTTCGGCCTGCGCTGGATCCCCGCCCTGTCCTCCCGCGGCCTGCTGCTGGGCCGCCAGCCGGACCGGGCGCGGACGCCGTGGTGGACGGTCGCGGGCGTGCTCGCGGTCGCCGTCGTGTTCGGCGTCGATCAGATGATCTACCACTCCCAGCAGATCATCATCATGCGCGATCCGGCGTCCTACATTCAGTTCGGGAACTGGATCGCCCACCACCACTCGCTGCCGATCCCGCAGGACCGCGCGGCCTTCGGCGGCACCCATCACGTGCTGTCGTTCCGCAGCTTCGCCTTTTACCAGGTCGGCCAGACCGTGGTGCCCCAGTTCATGGCGGGGCTGCCGATGATCTTGGCGGGCGGCTTCTGGATGGGCGGCGTGGGGGCCGCGGTGGCGCTGGGGCCGGTGCTCGGGGCCCTGGCGGTGCTGACCTTCGGCGGCCTGGCCGCCCGGCTGGTCGGGCCGCGGTGGGCGCCGCTGGCGGCCCTGGTCCTCGCGCTCTCGCTGCCGGAGCAGTTCACCAGCCGGTCAACCTACAGCGAGCCGGTCGTGCAGATCCTGTTCCTCGGCGGGCTCTGCCTGGTCATCGACTCGTTCGCCGCCGACGGGATCGGCACCAGGGTCGTCACCGCGCTGGGCGGCCTCGCCCTCGGCCTGACCTTGCTGGTGCGCATCGACGGGGCCAGCGACATGCTGCCGGTGATCCCGTACTGCGGGCTGCTGCTCGTGGGTCGCCGGCGGCAGGCGCTCCCGCTGCTCGGCGGCGTGGTGGTCGGTGCCGTCTACGGCGCCACGGACGGCCTGCTGCTGAGCAAGCCGTACCTGTCCAGCATCAAGACCTCCCTGATCCCGCTGGTGGCGGTCGGGGCCGTGGTGGTGGTCGCCACGGCGCTAGCGGTGCTGGCCCTGTGGCGCCGCGGCCTGCCGGAGCTACGGCGGAACTGGCTGCCTAATGCCGCGGCCGCGGCGGCCTTCGTGGTCCTGGCCGGGTTCACCGTCCGCCCGTACCTGCAGACCGTGCACGGGAAGATGACCAAGACCACCCAGGCGGTCATCGCCAGCTTCCAGCGGGCCGATCACCTGCCCGTGGACGGGACGCGGCTCTACGACGAGATCAGCCTGCACTGGGTGTTCTGGTACATCGGGGTTCCCGCCGTGGTGCTCGGCACCCTGGGCGCCGCGGTGCTCGCGCGCCGCTGCCTGCGCGGCCGCGCGCCGGCCTGGACGCTGCCCCTGATGACGTTCGCCTGGGCCATCGCCGTGACGCTGTACCGGCCGGCGATCACGCCCGATCAGCCCTGGGCGAGCCGCCGGCTCGTTCCGGCCGTGCTGCCCGGCTTCATCCTCCTGGCGGTCTGGGCCTCGAGCTGGCTCGTCGGCTGGCTCCGCCAGCGCGGCGTCAACCGGGTGGCCTGGGGCGGCCTCGCCGCCGCGTGCGCGGCCGCCCTGCTGGTGCCGACCGTCATCACCACGTTCGGGATAGTGCGCAGTGGCAAGGGCCCGCTCGGGCTCGAGCCCGCCGCGGTCGGCCTGGCCGCCGTGACCACCTACCGCGGCGAGATAACGGCGGTCGACGGCATGTGCGCGGACATCCCCGCGGACGCGTCGGTCGTCATCGTCAGCGGCCCGATCGCCGATCACCTGGCGGAGGTCGTCCGGAGCACGTGTAACGTTCCGGTGGCTCGCCTGAGCGACCATCAGCCCAGTGCCGTGCAGGCGGTGGAGCGCGGCATCCGGCAGGCGGGCCGGCGGCCCGTGCTGCTGGCGGGGACCCGGGCGGCCCTGGTCAGCTACGGCGGCCCGACCCGGCAGGTCATGAAGCTGCGCAGCACCCAGGACACGCACACCCTGACCACGCCGCCGAAAACGACCGATAAACTCAAATTCAACGTCTGGATGTCGGAGCCTTAGCCGTGACCGCCCCCCTCGGCGCTACTTCCGCCGCTGCCCCCGAAATCGGAGTATCCTCTCCCGCCGTGAGTGAAACGTCCCCGCAGAAACCATATGTCTCAATCATCCTGCCCTGCCATAACGAGGAGGGCCACGTCATCGCCGAGGTGGCGCGGATCTGCGAGGCCATGGACCTGAGCGGATACGCCTACGAGCTGGTGGCCTATGACGATGCCTCCACCGACGGGACGCTCGGCCGCCTCCAGGAGGCTGCGCCCGGCTTCCCGAACATGCGGGTCGTGCACTTCCACCGCAACGGGGGCTCGGGCACCGTCCGGCGCATCGGCACCCAGCAGGCGCGCGGCGAGATCGTCGTCTGGACCGACGCCGACATGACGTACCCGAACGAGCGGATTCCCGAGCTCGTCCAGATGCTGGAGAAGGACCCGCAGCTGGACCAGGTCGTCGGGGCCAGGACGTCGGAGGAGGGCACCCACAAGTTCCTGCGGGTGCCGGCGAAGTGGTTCATCCGCAAGATCGCCGAGGTGCTGACCAACTCCTCGATCCCGGACCTGAACTCCGGGCTGCGGGCGTTCCGGCGCGAGGTTTCGCTGCCCTACCTCAGGCTGCTGCCCCCCGGGTTCTCCTGCGTCACCACGATCACGATCGCCTTCCTGTCCAACCAGCACGACGTGCGCTATGTACCGATCGGGTACGCCAAGCGATCGGGCAAGTCGAAGTTCCACTTTGTCCGGGACGCCTACCGCTACATCCTTCAGGTGCTGCGGATGGTGATGTACTTCAACCCGCTCAAGGTGCTGATGCCGGTCGCGCTCGTCCTCCTCGGCCTCGGCCTCGCCAAGGGCGTCTACGACATGGTCGTGCACCCGCTGCTCTTCGCCGTCAACACCGTGCTGATCTTCGTCAGCGGGCTGATCATCGCCACCCTTGCGCTCCTGGCCGACCTGATCGTCCGGTCCCGGGGAGACACGTGACCCGTGCGGGTTCCGCCGCACGCTGCTCCGCCGCACGCTGCCCGGGCCAGGCCCAGGGCGATCCGCTAGCAAGCGACCGCGAGAGAAGAAGGAGAGCGCAGTGGCCCGTCGCGTTACCGTGCTGGGAACGGGATATCTCGGCACTACGCACGCCGCGTGCATGGCCGAGCTCGGCTTTGACGTGCTCGGCGTGGATGTGGACGCGGCCCGGATCGCCGCGCTGTCCGGCGGTCGGCTGCCCTTCTACGAGCCCGGCCTGGAGGCGTCGCTGCGCCGCGGCGTGCGCTCGGGACGGCTGCGCTTCACGACATCGTTCCAGGAGGCAGCGGACTTCGGGGACGTGCACTTCTGCTGCGTGGGCACGCCGCAGCGCACCGGATCGAGCGGAGCCGACCTGTCCCAGCTGTTCGGCTGCATCGAGGCGCTCGCGCCGCTGCTGACCCGGCCGTGCCTGATCGTCGGGAAGTCCACCGTCCCGGCAGGCACCGCGGCGCGGCTGGCCGAGGCCCTGGCCGGCCTGGCGCCCGTCGGCTCGGGCGCCGAGCTGGCCTGGAATCCGGAGTTCCTGCGCGAGGGACATGCCGTGACCGACACGCTGCGGCCCGAGCGAATCGTCGTGGGGGTGCGCTCCGCCGGCGCCGAGGCGATCCTGCGTGAGATGTACGCGGAGCCGCTGGCGGCCGGGGTGCCCTTTGTCGTCACCGATTTCGCCACCGCGGAGCTGGTCAAGGTCGCCGCGAACGCCTTTCTCGCGACAAAGATCTCCTTCATCAACGCGATGGCCGAGGTCTGCGAGGCGACCGGCGCGGACGTCGCGAGCCTGGCGGAGGCCCTGGCCTACGACCACCGGATCGGCGGCGCCGGCATGCGGCCGGGCCTCGGCTTCGGCGGCGGCTGCCTGCCTAAGGACATCCGGGCCTTCGGCACCTGGGCCGCGGAACTCGGCGCGGGCGAGGCGGTCTCGTTCCTGGGGGAAATGGACACGATCAACACGCGGCGGCGGTCCCGGATGGTCGAGCTGACCGCTGAGCTGGCCGGGGGCTCGCTGGAGGGACGCAATGTCGGCATCCTCGGCCTGGCGTTCAAGCCGGATTCCGACGACATCCGGGACTCGCCCGCGCTCGACGTCGCCACGGGCCTGCACCGCCTCGGCGCCCGGGTCACCGCCTACGACCCGGCCGCGGTCGACCGGGCCCGGCAGGCACACCCGGAACTGGAGTACGCGGACTCCGTGCTCAGCGCCGCTACGGACGCGGACGTGCTGCTCGTGCTGACCGAATGGCCCGAGTTCCGGCAGGCGGATCCCGAGGTCATCGGCAAGGCCGTGGCCCGCCGCAACATCGCCGACGGCCGTCACCTCCTCGATCCGGCGCTCTGGCGGGCCGCCGGCTGGACCTACCGGGCGCTCGGCCGCCCCGCCGAGACGGCCCGCTGAGCTGCACCCTGCGGCTGCACCCTGCCGCTGCACCCTGCCGCTGCACCCTGCCGCTGCACCCTGCCGCTGCACCCTGCCGCTGGCCGCCGCGGCTAAGACATACTGGCCGCTGTGACACCGCTGCGCGTGCTGCTGTTCGACGTCTTCGGAACGCTCGTCGACTGGCGGTCCAGCCTGATCGGCATCGCCGAGGCCACCGGGGCCCGCTCGAATCCGCAGGTTGAGTGGGCCACCGTCATCGACGACTGGCGCCGGGCCTACCAGCCGGCGATGGACCGGATCCGCCACGGCGGGCCGTGGCGCGACCTTGATTCCCTGCAGCGGGAGACGCTGGCCGCCGTACTCGCCCGGCGCGGCGCGGCGCTCTCCGCGGCCGACCAGGAGACGCTGATCAGCGGCTGGCGGCGGCTCCGGCCCTGGCCCGACAGCCGCGAAGGGCTGGATCGCCTGCGCCGCGGGCACCTCACGGCCACGCTGTCGAACGGCCATCTCGCCCTGCTCGCCGACCTGCTCAAGTTCGCCGACCTGCGGGTAGATGTCCTGCTGTCCGCGCAGCTGGCCGCCGGCTACAAGCCCGACCCCGGGGTCTACGCCACGGCCCTGAGACTGCTCGGCTGCCGGCCGCAGGAGGCCGGGATGGTCGCGGCGCACCCGTCTGACCTGCGCGCCGCCGCCGCGCTGGGCCTGCGCCCCATCTTCATCCGCCGGCCCCTGGAGTGGGGCCCCGCCGCGCCGCCACCGCAGGCACCGGCGCTGGATGGTCTACTCGAATCTGACGGGCTCGTTGATCTCGCCGCCGCCCTCGGCTGCTGACGGAAGCCGAAGAGCTGCCGGCCGGAGCGCGTGCCCTAGCCGGGCACCTGGTCGTGCGGGTCCGGCGGGACGGAGCGGGACGGCGCGGGAGTCGCATCAAGCAGCGCGCTCGACCCGGCCGCCCGCGTGCTCACATCGGCGCAGCGCTCGCGGAATCGGTCCAGTGACTCGCCGTCGCCGATCGGCACGCTGGCCTCCAGCCGGCCGCCGTCCCGGACCTCGGGCAGGTCCAGGACGCAGTCCACCAGCCTCGCCCGGCTGCCCGGGACGATATGGCCCGAGGCGGCGTGCAGTGCGGCGCGGGGCGCCGCGCCGCCGTCCGCCGGCGTGCTGACGTCGGCGACGGCGACAGTGCGGTCCCCGTCCTTGATCTCGATGTGCCGGCGCGTCACGCGATCGGTCATCTCATTTCCTCCAGTTAGGGGTATCCCGGTTCGCGGGGCGGTGCAGCCGGACCTGGCCGGGCAAGGTCGCTCGTGAGGGCCCTTGCCCGGCCAGCCAGCCATGAAACGCCCGAAGCAGACCTGCGCCGCGGTCTGTCACTGGAGCGGCAGAGTTACCGAGCCGGCCGCGAGCCCGGCGGCTGCCGGTCGACGATGAGCTTCTCGAGGTGATCCAGGCGGTCGCCGAGGTCCTGGTTGGTGACCACGTCGGCGAGGGCGAGGCGGACCGCGGACAGTTCCCTGGCGAGGAACTCGGTGTCGGCCTGGGTCCGGGCCGCCACCTCCCGGTCACGTTCGATGCTGGCCCGGTCGCGGTCATCCTGCCGGTTCTGGGCCAGCAGGATCAGCGGCGCCGCGTAGGCGGCCTGGGTGGAGAACGCCAGGTTGAGGAGGATGAACGGGTAGGGGTCCCAGTGCCGGACCAGCCCGACGGTGTTGAGCCCGATCCAGATGACGACGAGCACCGACTGGCCGACCAGGAAGCGGCCGGTGCCCAGGAACCTGGCGACGTTCTCCGAGATCCGGCCGAAGGCGTCCGCGTCGTACCGGGTGCCCACCCGCGGCGCGGCGCCGCGCGGGGCGGACAGGTCCGTGCGGTCACCGGGGAGCAGCGAGGACAGGGGCGGCATCCTCATGTGGTCTCCTTCGTTCGCCAGCCCGCGGGCAGGAGACGGTCCAGGACATCATCGACGGTGATCGCGCCGAGCAGGCGGCCGGCTTCGTCGCAGACGGCCACGCCGATGAGGTTGTAGGCGGCCAGGCGCCGGGCTACCTCCCGCTCGGGAAGCTCGGGGCGGACGAAGGTACTCTCCTCGATGCACTCGCCGACGCTCGCGGAAGGCGGCTGGCGCAGCAGCCGCTGGAATCCGACCGTGCCTAGGTAGCGGCCGGTTGGCGTCACCGAGGGCGGCTCGCAGACATAGACCTGCGCGGCCGACGTGACGGCCCGCTCCGGCTCGCGGATGCGGGCCAGGACCTCAGCGACGGGGGCGTCGGGAGGGACGATCAAGGGCTGCGAGGTCATCAGGCCGCCAGCGGTCGTCGCGTCGTAGTGCAGGAGCCGGCGGATGTCGGCCGCCTGGACCTTCTCCATCGCCGCCAGGAGCCGTTCCCGCTGCTCGGGCGGCATCTCGGCGAGCAGGTCCGCGGCGTCGTCGGGCTCCATCTCCTCGACGACATCGGCGGTGCGCTCTAGCCCCAGTCCGGCCAGGAACCGGATCTGGTCCTGCTCGGGCATCTCCTCGAGCACGTCGGCCAGTTCCTCATCCTGGAGGGCCTCGGCGAGCTGGCTGCGGCGGGTGGCCGACATGGCCTCCACCGCGTTGGCCAGGTCAGTCGGATGCATTTCGCGCAGCTGGATGAGCTGCTCGGCCAGCGGGCCGACCTTGAACAGCTCCGGGTGCTTGTCCCACGCCACGAGCGCGGGGGTGTGATGACGCAGGCCCCGGCCCTGGCCGATGGCGAGCAGCGTGACCTCCCAGCCGTCCCGCCGCCGCTCGGATCGGGCGATACCGACATCCAGGACGCTCCCAGCGCCCGCGGGCCGGCCGTACAGCTCGGACGCGAAGATCTCCCCGGTGCGCCGGCTGAACCGCCGCAGGTCCACGGTGCCGCCCCGCAGGTGCGCGCCATCGACGGTGATCTCCGCGACGCGCCCCAGGTTGACGAAGATCTGCCGCCGCTGCAGGGTCACGACCAGGCCGAGCACCCAGGGCGGCTCGCCCCCGGCGGTGGGCAGGATCACGACGTCCCGGATCCGGCCGACCGGCATGCCCTCGCCGTCGAGCAGCTGACGGCCGGTGAGCCGGGAGGTGAACACCGGGCTGGCGGTCATGACCGATCACGCTGCGACATTGTCGGGACCCCCTCGCCTTATCCGCCAGCACGTTCCGGACCCTATCGCCTGCCGCGAACCGCCAGGTCCGGTGGTGCGGCCTGGTGCCGCCCATGATCGACTGCCGCGGTTCGCGGGCGCGGACATGGTCGCGAATCGTGCTTGCATGGTCACGCGACTGCCGGGTGGCTGAGTCTCGCGGGCCGCAGCGCATCGTGGCCATCCGGCTGCTCGACCGGGCCGGCCGGCGCACGCTGCTCATCACCGGAACGTGCGGCCGATTTCCTGAGTGGTTCGGATCGTGCTGGTCCCCACAGGTGTGATCCGAACCAGTCACGAATTTCCACAGGTTATCCACAGGGTGGCGGCGATGGGCGCGGCGCCGCCTCGCACGTTGACGGCCGCGCTGCCGGAGGCGGTCGCCCGGCGCGGTCACGGGGATGGCCCAGGGATCGTCGCGGGCAGCGGCGGGCGGCCGGCCGGCCTAGGCTGATGGGGATGATGGCGACGATGCCAGGCGTCACGTCCAGCGGCGGGGACGTGGCGCGGCGGCTGCTCGATGACGGTTATGTCATCGTCTCCGGCCTGATGACCGTCGCCGAGATCGGCGCCGCGCGGGCGGACCTGAGCCGGGTGCTCGCGACGACGCCGACCGGGCGCAATGCCTTCGAGGGGCATGCCACCCAGCGGGTGTACGCACTGTTCGCCAAGACCCGGACGTTCGACCGGAGCGCCGTTCACCCCTTGCTGCTGGAGGTGCTCGACGAGGTGCTCGGGCACTATCAGCTCAGCGCCCCGGTGGGCATCCGCATCGGGCCCGGGGAGCGCGCCCAGATGCTGCACCGCGACGACTCGGTATACCCGCTCCCGCAGCCCGGCCCGCCCGTGGTGGTCAACACCATGTGGCCCCTGGACGAGTTCACCCAGGAGAACGGCGCCACCAGGTTCATTCCGGGCAGCCACCGCTGGGAGCCCGGCCGGCAGCCGACCGCGGCGGACCCGGTCCTGATGGCCGCCATGGCGCCGGGATCGGCGATGTTCTACCTGGGCAGCCTCTGGCATGGCGGCGGGGCCAACGCCACCGCCTCGCCGCGCCTCGGGGTGATCCTGGAATATGCCGCCGGCTGGCTGCGCCCGCAGGAGAACCACTGCCTCGCGGTGCCGCGCGACGTGGCGCGGCAGCTTCCCGAGCGGCTCCAGGAACTACTCGGTTATAACATCTACCCGCCGTTCCTCGGCTATGTCGACGGCACCCACCCGCGCCGCGTCCTGACGGCGGGGGAGTGACGACCGCGAAAGGCTCGCTGCCGGAGCGATGAATCTGCGGTGGCCGTTTCGTCAGACCCACCAGATAGCTTCGGCGGTCTCGGCACGGTGTTGCCGGCACGGTGTTGCCGGCACGAGGCGGCTTTCTAATTGGCTAGGGCGGTGGCTCTGCCGGTAGGTTCGTGTCCGCTAGGCCGTTTCGGGGCCGGGTGGCCTGATCGGGAGGAATGATGACACAGATCGGCACGACACCCGTCGGCACGGGGCCGGCGATTCTGGTGGAGGGTCTGACCAAATCGTTCGGTGACGTGCACGCGCTGCGCGGCATCGACTTGTCAGTGCCTCGCGGGACGGTGCTCGGCGTGCTCGGCCCGAACGGCGCGGGCAAGACGACCGCCGTGCGCATCCTGACGACCCTGCTGCGCCCGGACGGGGGGCATGCGCTGGTCGAGGGCCGCGACGTCGTGCGGGAGGCAGCCGCGGTCCGCCGCTCGATCGGCCTCTCCGGGCAGTCGGCGGCCATTCAGGAGGAGCTCACCGGCCGGGAGAACCTGGAGATCATCGGGCGGCTCTATCACCTGAGCTGGCCGCAAGCGCGCAGTCGCGCCGCCGAGCTGCTGGAGCAGTTCGACGTGGTCGATGCCGCCGACCGGTCCGCCAAGAACTATTCCGGCGGGATGCAGCGCCGCCTCGACCTGGCCGCCAGCCTGGTCGGCCGGCCCCAGGTCCTGTTCCTGGACGAGCCCACCACCGGCCTGGACCCGAGGTCGCGACTGGGGATGTGGGACATCATCCGGTCGCTGGTCGCCGGCGGAACGACGCTGCTGCTCACCACTCAGTACCTGGACGAGGCCGACGAGCTGGCCGACGAGATCGTGGTCATCGATCACGGCCTCGTCATCGCCGCCGGAACGGCCGAGGAGCTCAAGGGCAGGGTCGGCGGGGACGTGCTCGAATTCACGGTGCCCGACCGGTCCCGGCTCAGCGATGCCGCCATGGCTATCGCGATGGTCGGCGAGGGCGAGCCGCACGTGGACAAGGAGACTGGCGTGATCAACGTGGGCGTCGGGGGGCGCGGTTCGGAGGCGCTCATCGAGGCGGTGCGCGGCCTGGACGGGGCTAGCGTCGAAACCCGCGGCCTCGCCCTGCGGCGGCCGTCCCTCGATGACGTGTTCCTGGCGCTGACCGGGCATGCGGCCGAGGAGGAAGACCAGCCAGACGGCCGCCGTCGCGGCCGCCGGAAAGCTAAGAAGGACGACGCGAAGGCGGCGTCATGACCGCCGTTACCGCGCCCGCGCCCGCGGACGCTCCCAGGGACGCTCCCAGCCTGCTCGACCAGGGTCGCTGGGCCGTGAGCGACACGCTCACCATCACCCGGCGCAACCTGCTGGTCTGGATGCGGGTCCCCGCCTACATCGTGTTCACCGTCATCCAGCCGGTGATGTTCGTGCTGATGTTCCGCTACGTCTTCGGTGGCGCGATCCGGGTGAACGTGCCGGGCGGCTATGTCAACTTCCTGATGCCCGGGATCATCGGGCAGACCGCGGCGTTCGCTACGTTCGGCACCGCGATCGCGCTGGCGCAGGAGCTGAAGAAGGGCGTGATCGACCGGCTGCGGTCGATGCCGATGGCGCGCTCGGCGGTCCTCGCCGGCCGTCTGGTCGCCGATACCGCGCGGATGCTCGTGACGATCCTGATCGTCGTCGGCGTCGGGTACGCGGTCGGCTTCCGGTTCGAGAACGGCGCTGTCCCCGCCGTCCTCATGGTCGTGCTCGCCACCGTGTTCGGGCTGGCGATCTGCCTGATCGCCGCCTTCACCGGACTGGCCATCGGCGACGAGGAGTCCGTGCAGGCGTTCGGGCTGATCTGGCTATTCCCGATCACCTTCCTCAGCTCGGCGTTCGTCCCGATCCAGTCCATGCCGGGCTGGCTGCAGGCCTTCGCCAACAATCAGCCGGTCACCTACGTCATCAACACGATGCGCGCCTTGGCGCTCGGCGGCCCGATCGAGGCGAACCTGCTGAAGAGCGCCGCGTGGCTACTCGGGATCTTCATCGTCTTCGCGCCGCTCGCCGTCCGCGCCTACAAGCGGGCCGGCTGACACGGAGCCCTGGCCGGCGAGGGGATCGGCCAGCAGTGAATGACGCCGATGTGGCGCGCCTGCGGCCAGTGGCGGAGCGCGACCTGGAACTGCTGCAGCGCTTCGACACGGATCCCGCCCTGAGCGAGCCCTTCGAGTGGGCCGGGTTCCGCGATCCGCAGGCGCGGCGGCGCAGGTGGGAAACGGATGGACTCCTGGGCGGCGCCATTTCCTACCTCGTCGTAGCAATCCCGGATGGCACCTTTGCCGGCTTCGTCTGCTGGTGGGCCGCCGCGGCGGGCGGTTATCAGGAGCGGTCCTTCGAGATCGGCATTCTCCTGTGGCCGCAGTACCGGGCGAAGGGCCTCGGCGCGGCCGCCCAGCGACTGTTGGCGGCCTACCTGTTTTCCACCACGATCGCCAACCGGCTGCAGGCCACGACCGATGTCGAGAACGTCGCTGAGCAGCGAGCGCTGGAGCGCGCCGGCTTCCGGCGCGAGGGCGTCATGCGGGGCGTGGCCTTCGTCGGGGGCAGCTGGCGGGACGGATGCCTCTACTCCCGCCTGCGCTCCGACCCGGTCTCGCCGTAAGCCGGCGTACGGCGGATACTTTCAACCTGGCGAGCCTGGCCAAGGGCTCGCCGGGCCGCGCCGATAGTCGGCGCGGCACCAGGGGGCTGGTACATGGACAGAGATGAGCGCAGGCAGTTCGTCCGGGATCACCGGACCTGCGTCTTCGGGTATGCCCGCCAGGCCGACGGCCCGGCGATGACGATCGTCTACTACGTCATGGACGGGGATGACCTGCTCGTCTCGACCATGGCCGGGCGGAGCAAGGCCAAGGCGGTGCAGCGTGATCCGCACGTCAGCCTGTGTGTGCTGGACGAGAAGTGGCCGCCGACCTACCTCCAGGTCTACGGCACCGCGGCCCTGGAGCGAGACGAGGATCAGGCGGCCGACATGCTACGCAAGGTCGTGGAGCTGATGGCCGGCGAGCCGGTGCCCCCGGAGCGGCGGGAGCAGATCGCACAGATGGCTCGGGAGGAGAATCGCGTCGTCATCCGGGTGACGCCGTACGCGACGTTCGCGACACCGCCGCGGCACGTGAACAAGATGGAGGACATCGACGGGCTCTCGCACTGGACCAGCTCAAGCCAGCCCTGGTGACCACGGGCCTGGTGACCACGGGCCTGGTGACCGGCGGGGCCGGCCCGTTAATGTAAAGACCTCCCCGCGGGGCCTGAACCCCTGCCCGGCGCTGCGATCGAAGGAGATCGACGTGCACAGTTCCCAGCCCGAGCTCACCGTCGGCCAGCTAGCGCAGGGCCGCCCGGTTGTCTTCCGTGGCGCGACGGTCCTTACCGTCGACCCGGCCACCGGCACGATCGAGAACGGTGACGTGCTGGTCGCCGGGGACCAGATCCAGGCGGTGGGCCGCTCACTGGCGGCGCCCGATGACGCGGTGGAGATCGACGCCTCCGGCGGCATCCTCATGCCGGGGATGGTGGATACGCACCGGCACATGTGGCAGACGGCGCAGCGTGGCCTCGGCGCCGACTGGTCGCTGACGAACTACTTCTACTTCTATTACGTCAACTGGGGCCACGTCATGCGCCCGGAAGAGGTCTACGCCGGCAACCTGCTGGCGGCGATCGAGTCGGTCGACGCCGGCGTGACGACGACGGTGGACTGGTCGCACGGGCTGCGCACCGTCGACCACGCCGAGGCGGCGGTGGACGCACTCGAATCGGTGCCCGGCCGGTTCGTGCTGGCTTACGGCAACCTCGCGCAGGCACCCTGGGAGTGGGCGACGAGCCCGGAGTTCCGTCGCTTCGTCGAGCGCCGGCTCGTCGGCCGCGGCGACATGCTGGGCTGGCAGATCGCGTTCGACGTGACCGGCGACCCGTCGTTCCCGGAGGCTGCGGCCTTCGCCGTCGCGCGCGAGCTGGACGCCACCGTCACGACCCACAGCGGAGTCTGGGCGGTGACGACCGACGACAGCATCCGGCTGATCGCCGAGCACGGCTACCTGACCGACAAGCTCCGGCACGTCCACGTGACGAGCCTGTCGCCGGACTCCTACCACCGGATTGCCGCGTCCGGTGGCCAGGCGTCGGTCGCCGCCGAGAGCGAGTGCAGCGCCGGGCAGGGGTTCCCGTCGAGCTGGGTGCTGCGCCAGTACGGCATCCCGATCTCGCTGTCGGTCGACACCAGCGTGTGGTGGAGTGCCGACATGTTCGCCGCGATGCGCGCGACCCTCAACGCCGACCGGATCCGGGAGCACCAGCTGGCGCACGAGCGCGCCGAGACCGTCATGAATCTGCAGCTCAGGGCCGAGGATGTCGTCCGCTACGCCACTCAGGGCGGCGCCGACCACATCGGTCTCGGCGACCGGATCGGCAGCATCACCGCGGGCAAGAAGGCCGACCTGGTGCTGATCCGCAATGAGAACTCGCCGGTCATGTTCCCGGTTGTGCACCCCGCCGGCCACGTGGTGTTCCAGGCCCAGCGTGCGGACGTGCACACCGTCATGGTGAACGGCAAGGTGCTCAAGTACGACCACCGGCTGCTGCTCGACGACCAGGTGGCCCGTGCCCGCAGCGCGATCGCCGAGAGCGTCGAGCACGTGCGGTCGGCGCTGGGCCCGGAGGCATGGCAGGCGACCATGCACCCCGAGAAGGTAGACGTCAAGCCGGTCGACAACCCCTATCAGTACAGCGACTTTCACCACGGGGACCTTCACCACGAGGACACCCCCGGCGGGACGTCCTGATCGCCGGGGCAGCGGCCGTGCCCGGCACCGAGGAGGCGGCCGCGCAGATTCGCGCGGCGGAGGACCGGCGGTACGCCGCGATGCTGGCCGCCGACGCCGGTACGCTCGCCGGCCTGCTGTCGGATGACCTCGTCTACACCCACACCAGCGGCGTGCGCGACACCAAGCAGGCACTCCTGTCCAAGATCAGCGGCGGCTCGCTCGTCTACGTCCGGCTGGAGCATTCGGTGGGGCAGGTCATCGTGCTGGGCGACGCCGGCCTGGTCATCGGCGAGCTGCGCGCGGACATCGTGTCCGACGGCCACCCCAGACGGCTGGCTAACAGCGTCCTGGCGGTGTGGGCAGCGCAGGACGGCGGGTGGCGGCTGGCCGCCTTCCAGCCCACTCCGCTACCCAGCTGACCAGCTGGGCACTTTCCGTTCGACGCAGCCGCCCGGCGCGGCCGGCGTTGCTTCTCTTGACACATCAGCCACTTCAGGCCTGTGCTGGGACAGCGAAATAGCGCGGATCTGCGACGAGGCAGTCCTGGAGGCCTGGCATGGAGTCCTATGAAGCGGCCATTTCAACTCTCGAGGCGGAACTGGCCGCGGTGGCGCAGACCTTCGCCAGCCTGTCGGGCGATGACTGGCGGCTGACGACGAAGCTCATCCCGGTAGATCCCGGCCTGCCGCGGTGGACGGTGTTCGAGCTCGCCGGGCACTTTGACATCTCGATCGGCCTGACACGGATGCTGATCGAGGGACGTGACGACAGCGCGCCCGCCCGCGACGCGACGAGCTTCTTCATCAACCCGCGATCCGAGACGGCGCCCGTCGTCTACGACTACGCCTACAAGATGGTGGACGGCAAGAAGCCCGTCGACATGCCGCGCGTCCTGCACGAGACCTTTTCCAGGACGCTGGCGGAGGCGCGGGCGGTCCCCGCGAGCACGGTCGGGCCGGGCTACTTCGCCCCGATGCGCGTCGACGAGTTCGTCGCCAGCCGCGTGGTCGAGGCCGTCGTGCACGGCATCGACCTGACCCAGGCACTCGGCCGCGAGACCATCGCCTCGCCGGACGGGATCGCGATGACCGCCGCGATCCTCGACGACCTGCTGGCGCGCCGGACTGTCGGCGGCCGGCCCGCCGAGCTCGCCGACGACCTGGACTGGATCCTGGCGGCCTCGGGCCGGGCCGACGCCGCCGATAACAGGCTGCCGCTGATCGGCTGACCGCGGGCGGGGCCAGCTGGGCGGCTCTAGTGAGCTGGGGCGGGGCCGCCGCGGGCGAAGCCGGCGAGCAGCAGGTCGAGCATCTTGCGCTGCCGGCCGGGCGTGACCCGGTCCGGGTACAGGACGCGCTCGGCGCTGATCCCGTCGATCAGGACGACCAGCTGGTGGGCGGCCAGGTCGATGCTGACATCCTCGCCGAGCTGGCCGAGCCGGGCGGCCTCCCGGAGGTGACGGCGCAGCCGGGCCAGCAGCTCGTCGAACTCGGAGTGCTGCAGGTCCCGTAGCACCGGGTTGCCCAGCGCCCGGCCCCAGAAGCTGATCTCGATCTGCGCCTCGAGGTCGCGCTGCTCATCCAGGGGCAGCGCCTCGAGCATCACCACCCGCAGCGCCTCGAGCCCGCTCAGCCCGGCCGTCCGGGCGTCCATCCGCGCGACGACGCGGCGATGGGACATCACCAGGGCCGAGCCGAGAATGTCGGCCTTGTCGTCAAAGTAGTGTGCCAGGATCCCGCGTGAGCAGCTCGCCTCCTGGGCGATGGCGCGGATGGTGGCCCTGGCGATCCCGTCGCGGGCGATCACCCGCCAGGTCGCGGACAGGATCTCGTCGCGCCGGGCATCCCAGTCGACGATTTTCGGCATCGTTACTGATCCTCGCGGGAGAGCGCCCAGGAGCCTATTTTTTTGTCGGACGTCCGTCTAACATCCAGTTAGTGTATCGCCCGGACTCCGACGAGCTGCGGGCCGCTCGCGCGCAGCTCGTCACCTACAGCGCCCGCTTGCTTGACGACGGGCTTGCCGTCGGCAGCGCAGGCAATATCAGCATGCGGGTCGGCGATGTCGTCGCGATCACCCCCTCGGGCATCGGCTACCACGAGATGCGGGCCGCCGACGTCTGCGTGGTCACGCTCGACGGCGCGGAGCTGGATGCCCCCGAGGTGCCGTCCTCCGAGACGCCGATGCACCTGGGCATCTATGCCGCCACCGCCGCGCGGGCGATCGTGCACACGCACTCGGCCGAGGTCATCGCCCTGTCGACGGCGTGCGACGAGCTGCCGGCTGTCCACTACGCGATCACCGGGCTCGGCGGTCCAGTCCGGGTCGCGCGCTACGTCCGCTTCGGCTCCGCCGGCCTGGCCGCCGCGGCGGCGGCGGCCCTGGACGGCCGCCGCGCCGTCATCCTGGCCAACCACGGGGCCATCGCCTACGGCACGGGCATCGCCGAGGCCTACGACCGGGCGCTGCTGCTGGAGTGGCTGGCTCGCGTCTACCGGCTGGCCCGGTGCTACGGAGAGCCCAGCATCCTGTCAGCGGCGCAGCTCGACGAGGTCGTCGCCGAGTCCCGGCGGCGCCGTTACGGTGAAACGCGGAGCAGGCGACCCAGCGACGGCGAGCTCCCGTGAGCACGGCCAGATGAGCACGGCCAGATGAGCACGGGCGCCGCGGGAAGCTGGCCGGCGGGCGAGGTGGTGGTGCTCGGCGCGCACATTCTGGACGTGCTCGGCCGGCCGGTCGAGGCGATCCCGCCCGGCCAGGGCAGCGCCCGGCTGCAGGAGATCCGGGCCACCGCGGCGGGCACCGCGGCCGACACCGGCGTCGACCTGGCCAAGCTGGGCTCCCAGGTGCTCGCCATCGGTGCGCTCGGGGATGACCTGCTGGGTGACCTGCTGGTCGCGGCGATGGCGGGGCACGGTGTCGATACCGCCGGGCTGGTCCGCAAGAGCGGAGTGCAGACCTCCGCGACGATCCTGCCAATCCGCCCGAACGGAGAGCGTCCCGCACTCCATGTCCCCGGCGCGACGTCCCGGCTGGAACTCGAAGACATCGACCTGGACCGGGTGCGCCGTTGTCGGGCGCTGCTCCTGGGGGCTCCGGACGCCCTGGGCGCGATGGTCGGCGACGGACTCGCCGAGGTGGTCGCGGCGGCCCGGTCGGCCGGCGCGCTGATCGTGGTGGACGTTCTGCATCCCGGCAGCCCGCGCGACCTTGAGCGGATCGGCGGCCTGCTCGGCGCGGCGGACTGGTTCCTGCCGAACTCTGACCAGCTGCTGGCCCTGACCGGCCGCGATGACCTCGCCGTCGCCGTCTGGGACCTGCTGGCGCTGGGCGTCGGCGGCGTTGCGGTCACGCTGGGCGCCGGCGGCTGCCTGGTCGCCCGGCCGGGCGGCGGCGAGCCGGTCCGCCTGCCCGCGATCGCCGTCGACGTGGTCGACACCACCGGCTGCGGCGACGGATTCAACGCGGGCATGATAACTGGCCTGTTGCTCGGCGCCGACCCGGTCGACGCCGCCTGGCTCGGCGTGGCCTGCGGGTCGCTGGTCGCGACCGGCCTGGGCTCGGACGCCGGGATCGAGGACATCGAGCAGGTTCTCGGCTTCCTGCGCCGGACGGAGCCGGCGGTGGCCGCCCGCCTGGCGACCCGCGTTGCGATCCCGGCAGCGGCGGCGGGCCCCTGATGAGTGAAGGAGCAGATGGCATGGCTGAGCCCCTTGCGCCCCCCGCGCCCCCCGCGCACGTTGCCGGCGCCGACGAGCGCCCGCGTCGCGCGGACCGGCTGCTGCGGGAGCGGGCCCGCGCCGTGATCCCCGGCGGGATGTACGGGCACCAGGCGGCGGGGCCGCTGCCGGCGGAGTACCCGCAGTTCATGCGCAGCGGCCGCGGGGCGCGGATCTGGGACGTGGACGGCAACGAGTACGTCGACCTGATGTGCAGCTACGGCCCGGTGGTCCTCGGGCACCAGCATCCGGCCGTCGAGGAAGCCGCCGCGGCGCAGGCCGCGCTGGGTGACGGGGCTTGAGCAACAACGGAACGGCCAGTGGCGATAGCGGGCTGAGGCCGCTGGGTTACCCCACTGGCCGTTCGGACCCGGTTCGCGGTTTCGCTGGTTGATCAGGCGGTGGGTTCGTCGACTAGCCGGACTATGGCGTGAGGTATCGGCGGTGGGGTGCGTGTCAGGGCTTGCGGGCCTCGATGAGCATGCGGGTCGAATGCGCGATGAACGCGCCCTGCTCCTGGATGTGCTGGTGGAGTTGGAGCAGCCGATCGTGGTATTTATCCACGGTGAAGCCGGGGACGGTCCAGATGACCTTGCGAAGGAAGTAGACCACCGCGCCGGCGTCGAAGAACTCCATCCGCAGGCGTTCGGTCCGCAGGTCGAGGATCTCCAGCCCGGCGGCGCGGGCCTCAGCGGTTTCCAGATCCGGGTGACGCCGGTGACGAGCTTCTCCGGGCTGCGGGCCCCGGAAGTACTCGACGAGTTCCCAGGAGGTCTGGGGGCCGACGTGCTGGGCGAAGTACGTGCCTCCAGCGCGCAGCACCCGGGCGATCTCTTTCCACCACACGGTGGCGGGATGCCGGGAGGTGACCAGGTCGAAGGCCTCGTCGGCGAAAGGCAGGGGAGGCTCGTCCGGGTCGGCGACGACAACAACGCCGCGTGGGTGCAGCAGCCGGGTCGCCTTCGCAACGTTCGGCGGCCAGGACTCGGTGGCGGCCATCGTCGCGGGGAAGACCGGTGCCTCGGCGAGCACCTCGCCGCCACCGGTCTGGATGTCCAACCCCGCGGTCGCCGACGCCAGCCGCTTGCTCATGAGCCGCTGGTAACCCCACGAGGGCCGCTCCTCCGTCGCCCGCCCCTCGAGCCAGGAAAAGTCCCAGCCCTCGACCGGTGCTGCATCGGCCTCCGCCACCAGATCCTCAAACGACCTGTTCATGTCAGCATTGTCCAGGGAAGTCACCCCTAAAATCGCGCGGTCCGGTCCGTGTTTCATAGGTGGTCGCCTGTGAAACAGCCCGCCGCCCGGCCACCAGCGGGGACATCGGCGTTTCATGGGTTGTTGCATACGGCTAGACGATTGCAACGTACACATGGAACGATCTGCGGGTGAGTGACGACGACTTCCTGCGCGTGGAGGCGAACGACTGCCCGATGTCGTCCTGCGCGGCCCCGGCCGGGTCGCCGTGCCGGACGGGTAGGGGCCGTGTGGCTGCCCAGTACCACACCGCCCGGTTCCGGCTCGTGCCCCATCTCGCGAAGGCCCTCAGCGTCCCGGTCCCGCCGGTCCGCAAGCCGGGCTCGGCCTGGACCGAGCTGCCCCGCCCGGCGGAGGCCGGCACGGTTCCGGCCGGGCACGTGCGTATCGGGTATGCCCGCGCGTCCACTGTCCGCCAGTCGCTCGACACCCAGGCCGACTCACTGCGCGCGTCGGGCGTCACGCGAATCTTCGCCGAGAAGATATCGACCCGCGCGGTCACCCGGCCCGAGCTCGGCAAGGCCGTGGCCCTGGCCCGGGAGATCCGCGCGTCTGGAGCCGCGGTCACGCTCGTCGTGCACGAGCACAAGCGGCTCGGCCGTGGCATCGAGCTCGCGGCGCTGGCCGAGCAGCTGCGCGCCGCCGATATCGGCCTGGAGTTCCTCACTGGCGAGCTGCAGGGCTCGCACGACCCGTCCGGGGTCGTGTTCACCGTGCTCGCCGCGCTGTCAGGGATGGAGCGCGAGTACATCCGCGACCGTACCCTCGAGGGCCACGAGTCGGCCCGCGCCCGCGGCAAGGCCATCGGGGGCGCGGCTGTCACTGACGACGCGATGCTCGCGGTCGCCCTGCACCTCCGCTCGCAGGAGCTCAGCCTGCGCGACATCGCCGCCTGCCTCGTCATCGCCACCGGCAAGAAGATAGGGCAGCACCCCTCCCCGGCCACTGTGATGCGCATGCTCCGCGACCATGACGAGGCAGCCGCCACGGCGTCCGCAACCACCTCGTAGTCCCGGCCTGGTCAGACAGCTACTGCTGTGCGCGGCTCAAGGCTGCTTCGGCCGCTCCAGCTCCTGGAGCCGGTAGCTGTCGATCCACTGGGCGTTGAGTTCGTCTGCGAGACGCCTGTGCCGGACGACGATCTCGCGGCCGACAGGAAGGTCCAGCCCCAGGTAATCGACCACGCCACGGGCAATGCGGACAGGCTCCGAGTCAAGCTCCTCGTACCGCACCAGGTAGGGCCGTATGCCTGCGGAGGCAAACCATTCCTGCCACGCCGTGTTGTGCTCTTCGATCAGGCGGACCCGCTCTTGGACCAGGTCGAAATCGAAGCGAGGTTCCCGTTCCGGCTCGTGCTGATCCTGCGCGGTTTCGAACCACACGTTGGTCTGCTCGGCGCGGAGCAGGGACACGGCCTGGGCCACCACATCACCGCGCCGCAGGTATACAAACCGCGTACGGCCGAATGCCCAGTTGAGCAGGCCCGCGTCCGATCCGGCAAGGTCCGGGTAGACAGGCGCGAGCTTGGCGACGACCTCGTCTAGCGTTCCCCACATGATCCTCGCAGCGAAAACGCCGTTGGCCGTGCTACCGGCCGTGATCGCTGCCTGCACGTAGTCGGCATAGCTGAAGGTGGCGTCAGACGGGCTGGCGATGCCCCAGCGGGCCGCCCACTCTTGCTCGTCTGGCTGGCGGAAGTAGGACTCAGGATGGCCCGCGACCCCCGTGGAATCCAGCAACCCGCACAGCAGGGAGCTGCCTGTCCGGGGAGTAGCGCAGATCAGGTACGAATCAATCCGCTGTCGGTCAGGGCGAGCGGACGGAGGCATGGCGCGATTGAAGCATGCCTCCGGCAACGTGGAAACAAGATATCCGGCAGGCCGGAACGGCGGAATTGCCGAGCGGGCGGCCTTGCTCGCGCTGGTCACTCGTCGTCCTCGTCACCGGCGTCGGGGTCGCGAAGCTCCCGGATGGCACCGGGGGCCAGGTCGGGGAGCACGAAGCTGTAAGTGCCGTGGACGCCCAGGTGGCTGCTGACGAACGGGGACAGGCGGGCCATGTCCTCCTTGTGCACCGGGTAGCCCTGAGCCTTCAGCTGGCGGACGGCTGCGTCCAGGTAGACGGTCGTCCAGAGCACGACGCAGTTCAGCACCAGGCCAAGCGCGCCGAGCTGGTTCTCCAGGCCGCGCTCGTACCGGTGGTACAGCTCGCCCTTCTTCCCGTGGCAGATCTTCCTGGCCAGGGCGTGGCGGCCTTCCTGCAGGTTGCGGATGCCCTTGATGTCGCGCCGGTAGGTTTCGTCGGTGTCGATGTAGCTGAGGATGTGCAGGGTCTTGAAGATCCGCCCGTACATCGCGATCGCCTCGCCGAGTGCTGTGGGGTGGCCGTCGCGCTGGAGCATGGTGACCACGTCGTAGGCGCGGACGGTCCCGGTATAGATCGAGGCGACGACCCGCAGGATGTCCTCCCAGTTCCGGCGGATCTTCGCCATGTCGATCCTGCCCCGGGCAAAGGTATTGAGGGGGCCGTAGTCGGCGTCGGCCCTGAGCCGCCAGCCCTTCTGGTCGGGCAGGTCCGCGAGCGCGGGCCGGTAGGAGATGCCGAGCAGCTCCAGGAGCCCGAAGACGACGTCGGAATAGGAGCCGGTGTCGGTGACGACGATCTCGGGGAGGTCGCCGCCGTCCAGGCCGAAGATGACGTCGATCATGTGCAGGGAGTCCCGCACGGTTCCCGACACGATCTTGGCGCCGCGTCCCATGCCGCGGTCGTTTACCGCGTTGAGCCAGGTCATTCCCCTCTTGGACCCGAAGTACTTGCGGTTGGGCCGGGCGAACGCGGCCGGGACCGGGACGACGAACCGCATCCCGTCCACGGCCGCGACCAGGCCGCCGCCCCACGCCTGCGCGAGCGGAAGGCCGGCCTGCCGGGCGACCAGCGGGGCGTTGGCCGCCGCCAGGGTCTCGGGCCGGACGTAGTTCTGGAAGACGTGCGACAGCCGGGCGCGCTCCAGCGCCGGGACGCCCTTCTTGGCGATCGGCCGGTACCCCACGTTCATGGAGTGGGCGGCCAGGCACGCGGCGATCGAGGTTGGCAGGTCACCCAGCCGGGACCGGCTGCCGGAGGCCGCGGTGAACGACGCCGCGAGCTCCGGTGCCCACGACATGACTTCAAGAATGATCTCCGGCAGATCGACGCGCGGCAGCATGGCCGTGGTGCGGCTGCGGAGGTCTGCCAACGACGGCGGCTCCTCGACAGCCTTGACGCCAGTCAGGTGGATCTTCCCGTCGTCATCGATGCTGACCTCGGTGTTGACGGCCAGCCGGCCGCCGACTTCCCGGTAGGCGGCGTCCAGCGTCCGGGAGTGCCCGGCCAGCAGGCCGTCTGGGTCGCCGGGCAGGTCAAGGGTGGTCAGGACGTCGGCGCGGGCCGCCTGCCATGCGTCGCCTTCCAGGAGGCGGGCCTGCGGGTTGCGCCACCGGGTGGAGGCGTCGGCCCAGATGTCGCGGCGCTTGAGGTGCCGCCAGAACTGCTCGAGCACGCAGAAGGCGTAGGCGTGCCGGCTCACCGCGCCGTTCTCGTGCGCGGGATGGCCGAAAACCAGCCGCATCCATGGGCCGTTCACCACGCCGGCGTCGATCAGGCGGCCGGGGATCAGCGGGGCGGGCAGGCGGCCGCGGTAGGCCAGGACGTCGGGCAGCGCCCGCAGCGCCGCCAGCACCGGCGCGCCCTCGGCGCTGGCCCCGAAACCGATCACGGCCGGGAGCATCTTCAGGAACCCCGACACGGCCGGGTACCGGGCGGGCAGCGCGGCCCGCCAGTCGTCCGGGTCCGGGCCGCCGGGCGGCGGCACGCTCTCGTTCACCAGCGCCAGCGCGGCCCGCAGCTCAGCGCGCGAGACGACCGCCTCGATCGCCTCCCACACCTGCGACACCCGCGGCTCCTCGCCCGGCCCGCCCCAGCCGTCGGAGTCGAAGAGCGCCTCCACCGCGACCGCCAGCCGCGAGGACGCCCTGGCGATCCGGGGATGCCGGCGGGCGTTCTCCCTGTCCGATTCCCTCTGCGCCCTGCCCAGCAGCTCGGCCGACATCAGCAAGTCCAGCAACTCCAGTGCGTCGTCGACTGACCTGGCCTCCAGGTGCCGGGCCGTGGCCACCAGCGTCGCCACCCGGCGCGCGTGGGAATGACGGCGGATCAGCGACGCGGACGCGGTCATCCCGTACCGGGCCAGCTCCGCGAGCCTCCGGGGTGGCACCAGCGCCTCGGCGCCGAGCCTGGCCAGCCCGAGTCCGCCGATCTCGGCCACCCGGTCCAGGGACTTGACGAGCGACGGGCCGCTCCCGCGCGGCGCCGGGCCCTTGCGCCACCGCTCCAGGTCCGACAGGCGCGACCCCGGCGGGATGTCCAGCAGCCGGTCCAGCGCGCGCCGCTGGACCGGATCGGGGAGCGCGGCCAGTTCCTCCCACAACCGGCGCGTCGTGTCGTCGCGGACGCTCGCGACCAGCCGCGCGAGCCTCGTCACCCCGGGCAGCAGGACGTTCCGCTCCCGCAGCCACGCCAGCCCGTCGGTGAAGATCGCCTTCGGGCCGTCCCCGGACGCCCGCGAGCGGGCCGCCGCCCATCCAGCGAACTCCTCCTCCGCCCCGGCGAATTCCCGGTACCCGCAGGTCCGCCGGATCTCCCACTGGTGATCGAACCGCGTCTTCTCCCGCTCGGTGTACCGCTTCACCTGCGACGGGTCGGCCAGGCCCACCTGGTCGGCTACGAAGTCCAGCACCTCGGCCGGCACGTCGAGCGGGTCCTCCAGGAACGTCCCCAGCCACCGCACCGTCACCAGCTGCAGCGCGAACCCGGCCCTCATGTGCTCCCCGCGATGCCGGCCGACATGCCGCCGGTCATCGTCATCGAGGAAGAACACCCGCTCAAGGTCCGCCTGAGACGGCGGCCCCGTAAAGCGGCCGTACGCCGCAGCCTCATCATCCGTCAGGAACTCCACCGGCATAGACCGCACCGTAAGGCCGCGAATACCGCCACATCACCCACAGCGATCAAACCGTTACAAGCATTCCGGCGGCCAGCGCCAGCGACCCCGGAACGGCCATTGGCGTTAACGCGATCCCGCGCGGCTCTTTAACGCCAATGACGGTTCTGTTGTCGCTCAACCCCCGTGACTGCCAGAACGGGCCCGGCCCGGTCATGGTGGACCTCGCCGAGCTGCTGGTCCAGACCGTGCAGCACGCGGACTGGGCCATGCTGGCCAAGAACGGCACCGACGCCACGACCATGTGCTGCACGGTGGCCCGGGCGCAGACCGGGCGCCGCCGGATCCTGGTGGCCCGCGGTGCCTACCACGGCGCCGCGCCGTGGTGCACGCCGCGGCCGGCCGGGACGACGCCGCAGGACCGCGCCAACCTCGGCTACTACACCTTCAACGACCTGGCCAGCGCGCAGGTCGCGGCGGCCGAGGCCGGCGACGAACTGGCGGCCATCGTCGTCAGCCCGTTCAAGCACGATGCCGGATACGACCAGGAACTGGTCGACCCGGAGTTCGCCCGCGGCCTGCGTTTGCTGTGCGACGCTACCGGCGCCGCGCTGATCCTCGACGACGTGCGCTGCGGGTTCCGGCTGCACCTGGGATCCAGCTGGGAGCCGGTCGGCGTGGCCCCCGACCTGTCGGCCTGGAGTAAGGCGATCGCCAACGGCCACCCGCTGGCCGCGGTCCTGGGCAACGACGCCTTCCGCGACGGAGCGAAGAGCATCTTCGTGACCGGCTCGTTCTGGTTCGCCGCCGCGCCCATGGCCGCCGCGGTCGCCACGATCGGCGCGCTGGCGGCCGAGCGGGCCATCAAGGCGATGGAACGGGCGGGCACGGCGCTGCGCGACGGCATCCTGGCGCAGGCCTGCTCCTGGGGCCTCGCCGTCAACTACACCGGGCCGCCCGCGATGCCCTACCTCACCTTCGTCGGCGATAACGACTACGCGCTGGGCAACGTGTTCGCGGCGCAGGCGCTGCGCCGCGGTGCCTACCTGCACCCGCGGCACAACTGGTTCGTATCGGCCGCCATGACCGGCGACGACCTGGCCCTGGCGCTGGCCGCCACCGACCAGGCGTTCGCCGCCGTCCGCAAGCGGATCGGGCAGTGATGCCCGCATTACCTAGAGCCCCGCCCCGAGAAGGAGGGTCAGCAATGTCCAGCACAGCAGCGGAACCGAACGGGCCATCGCCGGGCACTGTATCGCCAAGCACGGTACCGCCAAGCACGGGCGTGGCCGGACCTCTGGCCGACTCCGGCGCGGCGATCGTCGAGCGGGCCGGCTACCAGCCGGAACTCCGGAGATCACTCAAGTTCTTCTCGATGTTCGCGATCGCGTTCTCGATCATCTCGATCACGACCGGCATCTTCCTGAACTATGCCTTCGGCCTGTCGTACTGGGGGCCGGCCTCGATCTGGACCTGGCCGATCGTCGGGGTCGGCAACCTCATGATCGCCCTGATCGTCGCCGAGCTCGGGACGCGCATCCCGCTGGCCGGCTACGCCTACCAGTGGAGCGCCCGGCTGGTGAACCCCACCTACGGGTGGTTCGTCGGCTTCGCCGGGCTGCTCTACATGGCCGTGGGCGGCGGCGCGATCATGCTCGGCGTCGCGGCCCCGCTGCTGCTCAGCGAGTTCAACGACACCACGCCCAGCCCGCACCTGGTACTCACGGTCGCGATCCTGCTGATGCTGCTGCCCGTGGTGATCAACATCATCGGCATCCAGGTGGCGGCGCGCGTCAACAACGTCGCGGTGTTCACCGAGATCATCGGTACGGTCGTCTTCGGCGTCCTGCTGTTCATCCTGTGGGGTGTCCAGTCCAAGCCGACCCCCTACGGGGCCAGCATCCTGACCAACACCACCTCCACCCTGCACAACCCGACGTGGTACGCGTTCGCGCTGGCTGGCCTGCTCGGCGCCTTCACCCTGGTCGGGTTCGAGCTCGCGGCCGACATGTCCGAGGATGCCGTCAACCCGCGGCGCAGCGTCCCCCGCGGCGTCCTGTGGGCGGTGGGCGGCTCGGCGGTCCTCGGCATGATCGCGCTGATCGGCTTCACGGTGGCCATCCCCAACCTCAAGGAAGTCGAGTCCTCGCCGCTGCCGCTGCTGACCATCGCGAGTTACTGGCTGCCGTCCTGGCTGGTGAAGGTATTCGTCGCGTTCGTCGTCTTCTCGATGTTCGCGATCCTGGTCGTCGGGGCCGGCGCCCAGGCCCGGCTGGCCTTCTCCATGGCGCGCGACAACATGATGCCGTTCTCGCGGGTGCTCCGGAAAGTGAACGCGCGCAGCCAGACCCCGATCGTGGCCCTGCTGGTGTTCGCCGTCATCGACGTCGGGGTGATGATTTACGGATACCTGCAGGCCAGCGCATTCGGCACGCTGGTCGGTGCGACCGCGATCATCCCGTACATCATCTACTTCCTGATCACCGTCGCCTACGCGGTCAAGCGGCGCACGACTGACAGCCTCCCGGGGTCGTTCACGCTCGGCCGGTGGGCGTGGCCGGTCATCGGGTTCGTGCTCGTCTACACCGTGCTGATCATGGTGGTGCTGTCGTTGCCGGCCCCGTTCCACGGTGCCGACAAGGTCCTGCTCTACGGGCTGATCCTGGCCGCCCTCTGGTACTTCGGCGGCCTGCTGCGGCGGCTGCGGAACGGAACGGCCGGGGTGAAGCCGATCGACGATTTCGTCGACTAGCTGACGCGGGCCGGGGCGGGCCGGGGCGGGGGGCGGCCGCCCGGCTCGCCCGGGCCTGGCCAGCTCGAGCGTCGGCCGGGCCGTCACCGGAACCGGATCGGGCCTCGGCGCGTCGAAATGACATGCCAGGCGGATGAGCCTGGCTCGGCACATCGGCAGTCAGGCGCCAGGACCGGAGGCTCGCGTGCGCAGCGCATCATTACTCATGGTGGCCGTCATGATCGGTGCCGGAGGGCTGGCGGCCGGATGCGGGCCGTCGCCGCCGCCGACGACGGCCTCGCGTCGCGCCGCCGCCCCGCGGTGCGCCACGCCCGCCGACTCGCCCTCGTCGGCTCGCCCGGACGCGACGCTGACCATCAACAACGCCGACAATGGCGAGGTGTTCTGCCTCAAGGCCGGTGGCCACCTGATGGTTTTCCTCGGCGGCACGCTGGCCCGCAAGTGGATGCCCATCCATTCCAGTTCGACCGTGCTTATTCCGGCGCCGAACGGAGGCCTGGCGCTCAAGGTCGGCGTGACCGGGGCATTCTTCGCCGCGGCGCACGCCGGCACCGCACGCATCAGCTCCACCAGGTCAGGGTGCAAGCCAGCCACTTCACGCTGCGGCACCCCGATGGTGTTTCACGTCACGGTGGTCGTGTCGCCGCGGTCACCTGGCTAAGCCTCGATCCACCGGATGCAGCAGGAACCCAGCCACGACAGCCGGGCCGGGGCCGCGCTCTGCGGCCAGCCGGCTGATGGAGCGGATGTCGTGGCTGGGCACCTGCTGTCGCTAGGACGACAGCAGGAACCCAACCACGTCGTCACGCGGGAGGCGGGCCGTGAGCATGGTCCCGAGCCTGATCCCGTTGCTCCGCACGGCTATCGCCGCCAGCAGGCTCCAGGCACCGGCATCGGGCCAGGAAGCGTCAGGGCTTGAGGTTGTCCCACACGAGCTGGGATACGCCCTGGACCGGAGTACGGGATGGCGACCGGGATCGGGCGCGGCCTGGACTGGTAGCGCCGCAGCCACATGGCCAGGATGTCGGCCTTGACGATGCTGGCGGTGTACTGCGGGTCAGGACCGCCGGACAGCAGGTAGGTCCGGCCGGTGACCCGGTCGTAGAGCGCGACCTGCGCGACTCCCTGGCGCGAGGCCAGGTAGTCCGAAACCTCGATCAGCGGGCAGCGTGGGATATGCCCACGTCAGCGGCTCCGCGTGGCTTGGCCGGGCGCCACCCGGCCCGCGCGGCGCGGCTCTGCGCGGCGCGGCTCCGGCGAGTTACTCGCCGACCGTCATCCGGCCGGGGAAGGCCGATACAGTCTCCGGCTGCCAGGCTGGCCGCCGCTCGTTGAGGATGTCCCGGATGTCGGCGGTCTCGTCCTCGTTGTAGCGCTCGAGGATGGCGTCGAGCTCGATGAAGTCGCTCGGGGTCGTGGCTCCGGCCAGCTCGCGCCGGAGGGTCTTGCGTGCGGTGCGCGCGGCACGCATATCGCGCAGCTCCGCCCGGATCTCCGCCAGCAGCGGGCCGGGCGCGTACGTGGTGTCCTGCATGTGTCCGTCCTTACGGGTCGTCGTCGTGCGTGACGCTTCTACTGTCGCCGATTTCCATCCATGCGTCCAATGACTAGATTGCATGTGACCTATGCTTGTCAGTCATGGGTATGGATACGGATGCGCTGCGGTGGTTCCAGCAGGTCGCCGACGGCACGACGGTGACCGAGGTGGCCGAGCTTGAGTCGGTGACCCAGCCCGGCATCTCGCGTGCCCTGGCCCGGCTGGAGGCCGAGGTCGGGACGCCGCTGTTGCGCAGATCCGGGCGCACGCTGCGGATGACGCTCGCCGGCGCGACGTTTAAGCGACATGTCGACTCGCTGCTGCACCAGCTCGACGACGGCATCGCGGCCGTTAACCAGCTCATCGACCCGGAGACCGGCGCCGTGGCCCTGGCCTTCCAGCACTCGCTGGGCACCTGGCTCGTGCCCGACCTGGTCAGCAGCTTCCGCTCCGCTCATCCGGGCGTCCGGTTCCTGCTGACTCAGGTGCGCGACGAGCTGCTGTCCGCCCCTCTGGACGGCGGCCAGGCCGACCTGGAGATCGGCACGCGCCGCTCATCCGACCCGGCGCTGGAATCGCGCCTGGTGGCCGTCGAGCCGCTGCGGGTGGCCGTGCCGCAAGATCACCGCCTGGCGGCGCGGCCGGGCATCGCGCTCGCGGAGGTGTCCGACGAGTCATTCGTCGCCTTGCGGCAGAACTCCGCGCTGCGCCGGCTGAGCGACGAGCTCTGCGACGAGGCCGGTTTCCGCCCCGACGTTGTCTTCGAGGGCGACGACCTGTCGACCGTGCGCGGTTTCGTGGCGGCAGGTCTCGGCGTGGCCATCGTCCCGGCGCCCCGCGCGGGATCGCCGGAGTCCGCGACCGGGCCGCTGCGCTACTGCGAGATCCTCGACGTCTGGGCGGCCCGGGAGATCACCCTGACGTGGTCGACCGAGCGCCGGCTGCTGCCGGCCGCCGAGCAGTTCCGCCGGCACGTCCTCGCCCGGGCATCCGCCGGCCTGGTACCGGCGCTCACCAGCTGAGTGCGGGCAGCGCCGGTCAGGACAGCGCCGGTCAGGACAGGCGGCGCCGGCGGATCCACCAGAAGCAGAATCCGGCCAGCGCGAGAGCGAGCCCGAGGAAGATCGCCGTCTCATACGACTGGAAGGCCCAGTAACGGCTGGCCGGCTGGTAGGTGACCAGCTGTCGCAGGTGCAGCCCGCCGACCGCGTTGGTGCAGGCCTGCGGGTTGCTGGCCTGGCCCTGGCAAGCCTGCGGCGCCGGACCGGTGAACACCTGGCCGGCCGGGGTGATGGTCTGGTTGGACATGACCCACGCGGCGGGCTTGTCCACGGCCGCGAGCACGGTCATGTGACCGCGGCTGCCGATCTCCAGCGTGTCGAGGTTGGCCATGTTGAGGGTCGAGGTGGCCCGCACAGGGCTGATCAGGTGCGACCGGATCCACAGCGGCATGGCGAGCTGGACGGCGGCGAAGATGGCGAGGGTCACGGCCATCGCGGGCAGGGTGCGGCGGAGGAGCACCCCGGCGGTGACCCCGAGGGCGAAGGCGAACGCGGCGTAACCGATCGGGGCGATGCCGTGCGCGCCGAACAGCACGGGGTCGAGCCGGTTGACGCTCAGCCCCGTATCCGGGCCCACGTGCTGGGCCGCCTGGAAAACGGGACCGGAGCACCAGGTGATCATGAGGCTGAGCAGGCCGGCGGCGGCCATGGCGGCCAGTCCGATCAGGCCCAGCTTGACCGCCAGCCAGCGGGTGCGGGTGACGCTCTGGCTCCACGCCAGCCGCAACGTGCCGGCCTCGATCTCGCGGGCGATCAGCGGCGCCCCCCAGAACGCGCCGATGAGGGCGGGCGCCCCGTACAGCACCACCACTCCGACGAGAAGCAGCACCTCGTCGATCGAGCCCCGGAACGCGTTGATGAAGCTGGCGGTGACGCGCGGGCAGTCGCCGCGGGCCTGGCAGGCGGCGATCCCGCTGGTGTCATACAGGTGCGCCAGGTGCAGGCCGGTGACCGCCAGGAGCACCGCGAGCACCGCCAGCGCGGCGGACGTCACTATGGTCTGGACGCGGAACTGGCGCCAGGTCAACCACATCATTGCTATTCCTCCGGAAGGGGACGGCCGGGACGGGCGATCAGGACAGGCGGCGCCGGCGGATCCGCCAGAAGCAGAAGCCGGCCAGGACGACGGCCAGGACGAGGAAGATCGCGGTCTCGTACCACTGGAAGGCCCAGTAGCGGCTGGCCGGCTGATAGGTCAGCAGCTGCCGAAGGTGCAGCCTGCCGAGCGAGGCCTGGCACGCCTGGAAGGAGGCCGTCTGGCTCTGGCAGGCCGCGGTGGGCGGGCCGGTAAACACGTGGCCGGCTTGGGTAATGGTCTGGTTGGACAGGACCCAGGCGCCAGGTTCGTTCACGCCCCCGATCACGGTCATGCTGTTGTTGTTGCCGATCATCAGGCCGTTGATGTTGGCGGTATTGAGGGCCACGGCGGTGCGGACGGGCGTGATCAGGTGGGGCCGGATCCAGCTGGGCATGGCGATCTGGACCAGGGCGAAGACGGCGAGGGTCACGGCCATGGCGGGCAGGGTGCGGCGGATGAGTACCCCGGCGGTAACGCCGAGGGCGAAGGCGAAGGCGGCGTAGCCGACCGGGGTGATGCCGCGCGCGGCGAACAGCAGCGGGTCGAGCCGGTAGAAGGCGGTCGCCCGGCTCCCGCCGGCGATCCCGATGGTCCGGTCGATCGGACTGGCCCACCAGGTGATCATGAGGCTGAGCAGTCCGGCGGCGGCCATGGCGGCCAGTCCGATCAGGCACAGCTTGACCGCCAGCCAGCGGGTGCGGGTGACGCTCTGGCCCCAGGCCAGCCGGAAGGTGCCGGCCTCGATCTCGCGGGTGACCAGCGGCGCGCCCCAGAACACGCCGATGATGGCCGGCGCCAGGAACATGAGGCCGATGCCGATGTAAAACAACAGCGCGTAGGCAGTGCCGGCTTTGAGCTGACTGACGAAGTCGCTGGCGAGCCTTCCGCAGTCGCCGTGGGCGTGGCAAGCGGGGATCCCGCTGGTGGCATACAGGCTGGTCAGGTGCGGGCCGGTGGCGGCGAGGGCGATGGCCGCGACGGCCAGGGCGGCGGCCGCCGCGATGGTCTGGGCGCGGAACTGGCGCCAGGTCAGCCACATCATCGCTGGGCCTCCAGCGCGGGCTTGCGGCCGGGCGCCGCGGCGGCCTGGCTCATGTAGGCCAGGACCAGGTCTTCCAGGCTGATCTGGTCGACGGTCCAGGCCGCGTCGAGGATGGGGGCATCGGCGCGGACCAGCAAGGTGGTCTGCCGGTCGGTGTGGCTGGCCGAGATGACCTGCCAGTCGGCCGGCAGCGTGGCGGGATCGCGGCGGGCCCCGGTGAGCAGCCGGTGCGCGGCGAGCAGCTCCTCGACCTCGCCGGCGACCCGCACCCGGGAGGCGACAAGCACGACCAGGTAGTCGCAGACCCGCTCCAGGTCGGCGACCAGGTGCGAGGACATCACCACGCTGACCTGGTGCCCGGCCGTGAACTCCATCAGGCCCTGCAGGAACTCGCGCCGCGCCAGCGGGTCGAGGCTGGCGATCGGCTCGTCCAGGATCAGCACCTCGGGCTTCTTGGCGATGGCCAGGGTCAGGGCCAGCTGCGCGCGCTGGCCGCCGGACAGCTTCCCGGCCCGCTGCGCGGGATCCAGGCCCAGCTGCTCGATCCGGTCCCGGGCCAGCTCAGCGTCCCAGCCCGGGTTCATCCGGGCGCCGAGCCTGAGGTGATCGGCCACGGAGAGGCCGGCGTAGGTGGGCGTGTCCTGGGCGACGAAGCCGACGCGGGCGAGCTGCGCCGGGCTGCTCGCCGGCTGGCTGCCGAGGATCTCGATGGTGCCCGAGGTCGGTGCCAGCATGCCAGTGGCCAGGTGCAGCAGGGTCGTCTTCCCGGCCCCGTTGGGGCCGACCAGCCCGACGACATGCCCGGCGGGGATGCTCAGCGTGCAGTCGGTCAGCGCCCAGCGCTGCCGGTACCGCTTGCCGAGGCCCCGGGCTTCCAGGACGGCGGTCATAGTGCTTCCTCCTTGGTGGTGGCCCGAAAAGTGCTCAGGAAAAGGGCCTCGATGCTTTCCTCGTCCAGCCCGGCCCGGCGCGCCCCGGCGAGCCAGCGCTCTAGGTCGCGGCGCAGCGGGCCGTGTGCGGCGAGGGAGGAGTCGGTCAGTGTCCGGGTCACGAACGTCCCCACCCCGGGCTTGGCGGCCGCCAGGCCCTCGTACTCCAGCTCCCGGTAGGCCTTGAGCACGGTGTTGGGGTTGATCGCCAGCCGCGCCACCACGTCCTTGACGGTGGGGAGCTGGTCACCCTCGCGCAGCAGGCCCAGCCGAAGCGCCTGCCGCACCTGGTGGATCAGCTGCAGGTACGGCGAGACGCCCGAGCGGCCGTCGAGGTGAAACTCGATCAACGTTCCTCACTTCATCTAGGTAACTAGCACAATAGCAGCGCAGCACTATGGCTGCGTCGATTATTGCCGGAAATCTCCCGGCGGCCGGTCTATGCGCGGCCACCGTCGGCGTTTGTCCTGATCGCCGCTTCCCGGGAGGCTTCAGCTATGTTCGCCGGGATCCGTCCCGCCGGGGCCGATTTCGTGATTGGTTCGGATCACGCTGGCGGGCACAAGCGCGATGCGAACCACTCACGATTTCCACAGGCGCGGGCGGGGACTGCCTGCCTGCCTGGCGGGTCGGTCGGCGGCGGCTGCGCCGCGATGTGGACCGACCCCGGCGGCGCCGCCGTTACTCCGTTTCGGCGGTCAGCTGCCGGGCCTGCTGCGCCTGGCCGATCAGGGACAGCGCGAGCACGGCGCCCACGCCTTCGCCGGCTCGCAGCCGCAGGTCCAGGAGCGGCTCCAGGCCCAGCGCGTCCAGCACCCGCTGGTGCGCAGGCTCGGCGCTGAGGTGCCCGGCGACCAGGTGATCCTGGACCTCGGGGCGATGGCGCACCGCGACCAGCGCGCTGGCGCTGGTCAGCAGCCCGTCCAGGACCACGAGGCCGCCGGCGGCGGCCACGCCGAGGCAGGCTCCGGTGAGAAACGCCTGCTCGGGTCCGCCGATCCCGGCGATCAGGTCCTCGACGTCGCCGCGGGTCAGCCGGCCGCCCGGCGGCAGCCGGTCGCCCAGCCGGGCCAGGGCCTGCTCGATGACGCGCTGCTTACGGGCGACGATGGCGGTATCACTGCCCGCGCCCCGGCCGGCCACCTGGTCGGGCGCCGCGGCCAGCAGGGCGGCGGTCAGCGCCGAGGCGACGGTCGTGTTGCCGATGCCCACCTCGCCGAGGGCCACGGGGCCCGCGGCGGCCAGCTCCCCGCCGACTCGCTCGCCCGCGGCCAGCAGGGCGGCCGCGGCGCTGCGCGTCAGGGCGTCGCCGCCGGCCAGGTCGCCGCGCGCGCCGGCCGGCCGGGCGTCCAGCCAGCCCTCGATCGGGTCGCCGTCGATCCCGCAGTCGACCAGGCGAACGCGCAGGCCGGCGGCGCGGGCCATGGCGGACCCCTGACCCTGTCCGGCGGCGAGCGCCCGTGCGACGAGGCGGGTCGTGCTGCGCGGGAAGGCGCTGACGCCCAGCCCGGCGACAGGGTGATCGGCGCCGGCGATGAGCAGGGTGCCCGGCGCGCCCGCCTCGGTAGCGGCCGCCGGGAATCCCGGGACCGATCCGGCGCGCAGCAGCGTGTCGCCGAGCAGCCCGAGCGAGCCGGGCGCGGCCAGCAGGCGGTCCTCGCTGTCGCGGGCCCGGACCCGCGCGGCGGGCGATGCGGCGGGGCTTGCGGCGGGCGACGCGGTGCCGCCCGCGCCGGGCGACGCGGCGGGGCTCACGGTGCCGCTTGCGGCGGGGGAGCGGTCACGGGGTGCGGCCGGCGCCGCGGCTTCCGGCCAGCGATCCGCGGCGAGCACGTCCGTTAGGGGGAGCCGGCTGGACCAGCCGTGCCGTTCCAGTCCCGGGGCCGGCGGCCGCTCGTCCGGCCAGCCGAGGCACAGCCAGCCGAGCGTCACCACCCCGTCGGGCAGGTGCAGCAGCGCGGCCAGCTCGGCGGGTTCGAAGAGGGTGACCCAGCCCAGGCCCAGCCCGTGTGCCCGGGCGGTCAGCCAGATGTTCTCGATGGCGCAGGCACAGGACCACAGATCGGTATCGGGGAAGGTCGCACGGCCGAGGACACCCGCCGGCCGGGCGCGCCGGTCGCAGCAGACGACGACGCCCAAAGGGGCCTCGCGGATCCCGTCGAGTTGCAGGCTCCGCAGATGGCGGGCGCTGTCGGGGTCGAGCTGCCGGGCCTGGGCCAGGCGGGCCCGGTCGGCCATCACCGCCGCGCTCGCCCGCAGGCCCGGATCCTGCACCACGATAAAACGCCACGGCTGGGAATGCCCGACGCTCGGCGCGGCGTGCCCGGCCGCCAGCACCTGCGCCACGATTTCGTCGCTGACCGGGTCGGGGCGGAACCGGCGAACGTCCCGCCGGGCCGCGATGACCTCGGCAAGCGCCGTGCGCGTGGCCGACGAGAGCGCCCAGCTGGCGGGGTCGCTGGCGCGCTCCGCGCTGCTGGTCGCGTCCCCGATCAGCGGCCGCGGCCGCGGCCACCGCATCGGCGTCTCCGCGGTCATGACGCCTCGGCGGTCATGGTGCCTCGGCGGCAGGCATGACGGCAACGACCGTGCTGAGCACGGGGCTCCTCCCTCGGGGTCCGCGCCCCGGGTTGCGGTAACGACGCCTGGAGTCTCCTGGCTTCCGGATCTGCGCTTGCCCTGGCCCGCACGCCCTTTCCGGCGGTGGCCAGGCAGGGTTCGCTCCCCGGTGACAGTGGCGGGACCGCGCCGGACTCGCACCGGCTTCCTCGTTGGCCGTCGTGGTCCTGACGAGAGTGCCCGGAGCCGTGCAGCGCGTCAAGTCAGCTCTCGTGCGCCGCGCGGCGCACGAGCCGGCCGCCGGGGGCCGGCCCGGCTCACGGATAGGCCAAGATAGGCCTATGCGAGCTGTCATTGTCGAAGAGCACGGTGGTCCGGACGTCCTGCGGCCCGGCGAGCGGCCCGCCCCGAGTCCGGGGCCAGGGCAGCTCTGCGTCGATGTGGTCGCGGCCGGGGTCAACTTCATGGACATCTATCAGCGCGAGGGCCGCCCGCCTTACGGCGGTAACCTGCCCTACGTGCCGGGCAGCGAGGGCGCCGGGACGGTGGCGGGCGTTGGCCCGGGGGTTTCGGACTTCAGCGTGGGGGACCGGGTCGCCTGGAGTGGGCTGCCGGGCTCTTATGCCGAGCAGGCCGTCATCCCGGCCGATCGCGCCGTTCCCGTTCCGGAGGGCGTTGACCTGGAGGTCGCCGCCGCCGTCATGCTGCAGGGGATGACGGCGCATTACCTGTGCCACAGCACGTATCCGGTGGCACCCGGCGAGGTGGTCGTCGTGCACTCGGCCGCGGGTGGAGTGGGTCTCCTGCTCACCCAGATGGTCGTCATGCGTGGCGGCGTGGTGGTGGGCACCACGTCGACTGAGGCCAAGGCGCAACTGGCCGCCGAAGCGGGCGCCGCGCGGGTGGCTAGCTACGAGGACTTCGGCGCGGTGGCGGCGGAGCTGACCGGCGGGGCGGGCGCTGCCGCCGTCTACGACGGGGTCGGGCAGGCGACCTTCGATGCCAGCCTGGCGGCGCTGCGCCCGCGCGGGTACCTGGTCCTGTACGGCGCGTCGAGCGGACCGGTGCCGCCGTTCGATCCGCAGCGGCTCAACACCGGCGGCTCGCTGTTCCTCACCCGGCCGACCCTGGTCCATTACGTGGCCCGCCGCGAGGAGCTGCAGCAACGGTCCGGCGACCTGCTGCGCTGGATCGCGGCCGGCCAGCTCAACGTCCGCATCGGCGGCAGGTATCCGCTCGCGGACGCGGCGAGGGCCCATGAAGACCTCGCCGCGCGGCGGACCACCGGGAAGCTGCTCCTGCTGCCGCGCTGATCGCGCTGGCCTCGGGCGCCGTCCGGTCGCTACCTCCGGGGCGCGGGTAGCCTAATAACGAAACTAGTAGTATAGTTTTGTTCAACGGGAACACCTGCGCGGCCCGCCACGAGGCGAGCGCATCCAGGAGAGACAGGAGAGGGGCCATGCACAAGACGCAGCTCAAGACGGCTCAGCTGGGCACGACCGGCATGGAGATCACCCGGGTGGGCTTCGGCGCCTGGGCGATCGGCGGCGGCGGCTGGGAGTTCGGCTGGGGGCCACAGCAGGACGACGAGTCCATCGCGGCGATCCACCACGCGGCCGAGCTCGGAATCAACTGGATCGACACGGCCGCGGCCTACGGCTTCGGGCACTCCGAAGAGGTCGTCGGCCGCGCGCTGACGGGCCTGGACGACCGTCCGTACATCTTCACGAAGTGCTCGCTGCTCGACGACGGCACCCGCCGCGTCCGCCACAGCCTGAGCCGCGACTCGATCCTGCGCGAGGCCGAGGCCAGCCTGCGGCGGCTGGGCATCGACGCGATCGACCTGTACCAGATCCACTGGCCGAATCCCGAGCAGGACATCGAGGAAGGCTGGTCGGCCCTGGCCGAGCTGAAGGAGCAGGGCCTGGTTCGCCACATCGGCGTCTCCAACTTCGACGTCGGCCAGCTGCGCCGCATCCAGTCGATCGCTCCCGTCGAGTCGCTCCAGCCGCCCTACTCGCTGGTCGAGCGCGGGGCGCAGAACGAGATCCTCCCGTTTGCCGAGCGCGGCGATATCGGCGTGATCGTCTACTCCCCGATGGGCTCCGGCCTGCTGACCGGGGCGATGACGCGCGAGCGGGTCCAGGCCATGCCGGCGGATGACTGGCGCAAGGAGGACCCGCGGTTCCGGGAGCCGCAGCTTTCGCGGCATCTGGCCCTGGCCGCGCGGCTGCAGGAAGTCGCCGATCGGCACGCCGTCGCGCCCGGGGCCGTCGCGGTCGCCTGGACCCTGCACAATCCCGCCGTCGATGGTGCGATCACCGGCTTCCGCAACCCGGCGCAGGTGGACCCGATCGTGGCAGCCGCCGGCCTGGAGCTCACCGCCGAGGACATCCGCGACATCGAGACCGGAAAGTGAGAGGGAAAGACATGACCACGATCGGATTCGTCGGCCTCGGAGCCATGGGCAGCCAGATCGCCGGGCGCCTGCTCGATGGCCATCAGGTGTACGGGACTAACCGGACCCCGGCCAGAGCCGCGGGCCTCATCGAGCACGGGCTGATCTGGCGTGACACCCCGCGCGAGGTCGCCGAGGCGGCCGACGTCATCTTCACCATGGTCACCGACGACGCCGCACTCGAGGCGATCACCTCCGGGCCGGACGGGATCTTGGCCGCCCTCGCGCCCGGCAAGGTCTACATCGACATGAGCACCGTCAGCCCGCAGGTCAGCCGCGCTCTCGCGACGTCGGTGCACTCCACGGGCGCGAGCATGCTGGATGCCCCGGTCTCCGGCAGCGTCCCCGCGGCGCAGGCCGGCACCCTCACGGTCCTGGTCGGCGGCTCGCAGGACGCGTTCAGCGCCGTCAAGCCGCTGCTGCAGCGAATCGGCAGCACGGTGACACACGTGGGCGGCAACGGCCAGGGCCTGCTGGTGAAGCTGGCGATCAACATCAGCCTCGCCGCCCAGATGCTCGCCTTCAGCGAGGGCGTCCTGCTGGCCCAGCGGGGCGGGGTCGACCCGAGCGTGGCGGTACAGGCGATGGCCGCCAGCGCGATCGGCTCGCCGATGCTGAAGGCCCGCGCGCCGCTGGTTCTCGACCTGCCCGCACAGCCGTGGTTCGATATGCAGCTCATGCACAAGGACATCCGCCTCGCGCTGGACACCGGCCGTGAGCTCCACGTTCCGCTGCCGTCAGCGGCGGTCAGCGACGGCGAGCTGGCGCGGGCCGAAGGACTGGGCTACGGCCGGCGCGACATCGCTGGCTTCTTCGAGGTCCTGGCGCAGTCGGCGGAGCGGGTCGCGCCGTGACCGGGTCGGCATGACGACGGCGGCACCGCGGCGAGGACGGCCGCGCAGCGAGACGGCGCACCAGGCCATCCTCGAGGCGGTCGCGGAACTCCTCATGGAGCGGCGGCTGGGGGCGATCAGCATGGATGCGGTTGCCGAGCGGGCCGGGGTCAGCAAGGCCACGATCTACCGCTGGTGGCCGACCAAGGAGACGCTCGCGCTGGACGCGATCTACGACGCGTGGGCCAGCGTCGCCCCCGCCAAGGACACCGGCACGCTGCGCGGCGACCTGCTGTCCCTGCTGCGGCCCTGGGCCCGGCTCGCTGCCAGCCGGCCGTACGGGCGCGTGATCGCCGCGCTTCTCACCGAGGCGCAGAGCGATCCGGTGTTCGCCGCCGCCTACCGCGAGCGCTTCGTCCACCCGCGCCGTGAGCAGGGCCGCGTGATCTTGCAGCGCGCGATCGAGCGCGGTGAGATCCCGGCCGACACGAACGTCGAGGTTGCCCTCGACCTGCTCTACGGCCCGATGTACCACCGGATGCTGCACGGTCACGCGCCGCTCAACGACCGCTTCGTCCGCGAGGTCATCGACATGGCCCTCGGCGGCATCGCTCCGGTCACCGGCCAGTAGCGCCCTGGCCGGGCACCCCGGCGAGCACACGCGAGTGGTCGTCCCCGGCTGGGCGATGGGCTGGGCCGGGCGCTGGGGCGCCCCGGCGGCTGGATGATTCGGATGGCATTGGCGGCCGCAGGCCGCTGGCCTACCCGGCATTATGGCCGCGGGGACTCGCTAGCCCGGCTCGGGCCGGGGGGCCGAGGCCGGCGGCCGGGAGATGAACCGTCATCAGCAGGTCGGCGCCGTCACCTGCGCCGCCCCGGTAGGAATGCGCCACATCGGCCGCGAAGGTGGCGGTCATGCCGGAGCCGACGTCGTAACCGGCGCCGTCGACCGTGATGACGGCGGCGCCCTCGATGACGGTGACCGTCTCCAGCACGCCGGACGGGTGCGGATGGCTCTCGTAGGCCTCCCCGGACGCCAGGTGCCACCGCCACAGTTCGACCGGCGCCGCGGTGGGAGTGGTGAGCAGCAGCCGCGCGCTGCCGCCGTCTGGCCCGTGCCAGAGCGGCTCGGTCGCCGCCGCGTCGCTGATCAGCACCCGCCGTTCAGCGCGCCGCTCGACCAGCGCCGATACCGAGACGCCGAGGGCATCGGCGATCCGGACCAGCGTGGCCAGATTCGGGTTGGCCGCGGCGTTCTCGAGCGCGACCAGCGCGCCCTTGCTCACCCCGGCGCGCGTCGCGAGCTGATCCACCGACAGGCCGCGCCCCCGCCGCAGGCCGCGAACGGTCGCCGCGACTGCTGACATGACGGCGGGCTCGGCCGCCCGGTCGCCCGCGCGCCCGGCGCCCCGTTCGGCGGCCGGGCCGGCTGCCCGGTCAGCCGAGCGGCTAGCGGGGCGGCTCGCCGGGCGGCTCGCCGGGCGGTCGTTTTGATGAACCATACGGTCATTATATGATGAGCGAATGCTCGCTGTCCTTCTCGCGGTCGCCAGTTCGCTCGGCTACGGCGTCGCGGACTTCGCCGGGGGCCTGGCGACGCGCACCGCGCCGGTCCTTCGCGTCCTCGCGGTGACCGCGCCGGTCAGCCTGGTGGCGGACGTCGCGCTGCTGCCGCTGCTGGGCGGCCGCTGGTCGGCCGGGGCACTGGGCTGGGGTGCGGCGTCCGGTCTGGCCTCGGCCGCGGTGTTCGCGCTGCTTTACCAGAGCCTGGCGCTCGGCCCGATGGGGGTGCTGTCGCCGGTCACCGCGGTCGTCTCCGCCGTGCTGCCCGCCGCGGTCGGCATCATCGAGGGCGAGCGACTCGGCGCGCTCGGCGTCGCCGGGATCGTGCTGGCCATCGCCGCCGTGATCGCCGTCAGCGCGGGGACGGGGGAGCGGGGGCGCCGGCCGGGCGCCGTCGCCCTGCTCCTGGCCGTGGCGGCCGGCGCGGCCATCGCCGTCCAGCTCGTCTGCCTGAACCAGACCCCGCACGACAGCGGGGTCGTGCCCCTGATCGTCGGCCGCGCGGTGTCGGCGGCCGTGCTACTCGGAGCTGCTGGCCTGCGCCGCGCCGGGACGCCGGCTGTCCGCCCCGCTCGGCGGCTAGCCGTCGGCGCGGGCATCTTCGACGCGGCCGCGAACCTCGCCTTCCTGCTCGCAGTCCGGAGCGGCAGCCTCGTCGTGGTGGCGGTGATCACGGCCCTGTATCCGGCCGGGACCGTACTGCTGGCCCGCCGGTTCCTGGGGGAGCGGCTCACCCGGACCCAGCTGGCCGGGCTGCTAACTGCCGCCGCGGCCGTCACCGTCCTGGCCGCGGGCTGAGGAGCGCCATGTCCGGCCCGCGCGAAGGGATTACGGCGACTGCGCGGCGGGGGCCTGGCTGAGGAGATCGTGCATTGCTGTCCAGACAGCGGAATTGTTGAGCAGGTCGAAATGGTGCATTCCGCCGAGCCCGCGCCGCGATTCCACCGGGAAGGGAATGTGCTGGCGCCGACCGCGCCGACCATGCGCGCTGGTCGGCTGGACGAGCAGGTCGCCTACCATCGCGCCGACCGGGCTACCCGGATCGGCCGTTACCGTGGCGCTGATCGCATAGTGCCGGGCCCCGGCCAGCAGGGGAACGTCGCGCCGGTGATCGCGCAGGCAGCTGTCTAGGTCGCAGCCGTCCCAGTCATCCTGCAGCAGGTATCCGTAGCGCAGGTCCTTGATGCCGGGACTCGACCCGTTGACCAGCGTGACGAACGGCCTGGTCTCGGCCACCTGTCCGAGGACCCAGCCCGCGCGCCCGGCCGCGCGGGCCATCGGGGCGCCAAGATGGGGCGAGCCGAGGTAGAACACCTGCCGGACGCGATCCGCCCAGGCCCGGGATTCCTGCCGACCGTCATGACACGCGCTGCGAATGACGAGGCCGCCCATGGAGTGCCCGACGAGCAGGAGTTCATCCGCCGGCACCGGCCAGGCCGCCACCAGGCCGTCGAGCAGCCCAGCCAGGTCGTGACCGTTATCGGACACGTGGCGGCCAGTGTTGTAGCGGACATAGACGGGGGTGAAGCCAAACTCCGACTGCAGCCTCGGCCCGTAGGGAACGCATTCGCCGCTGCGCCGCTGCCATGAGCTCTCGGTTTCGGCCAGGCCGTGGACGAAGACCGCCAGCCTGGGCGTGGCGTGCGGAAACGCAGCCGCCAGGGCCCTGGCCGTCACGTCAACATCGCGGCCAGCTAGCCGCACGGCCATCCGGATCGCCAGCGGAGCCAGGTCGGCCTCGAGCTGGTCGCCAGCTACCGCATTGAGCGCGGCGATCGCCAGACTCCCGACCGGCGCAGCGGCCGCCGGCTGGTCGGCGGTTCCGAGCCGCGACGCCACCTCACCGCTGATCATGCCGACGGCTGCGCCGGTGCCCCGGATGGCGAGATAGACACCCTGGGCGACGGCGTCGTGGATCAGCCGAGCCGGAGCACCCGCCACCCCGGCTGGGCCGAACGCGCGCCCGGCGACGGCCTGGTGCACCTGCTCGACCCGGGAAACCACTCCGGCAAAGGCGCGGCCGCCCAGCCTGCTCGCTGCCCGCAGCTCCGCTGGCGTCATCGGGCACCTCATTTCACCCGCCGCCGATGGCGGCTCTCCCGACGTCACCGTAACTCCCGCGCAGCGGGAGTGCCAGCCGCGGCCGCCCCGGCCGGTCAGCCGGGGCGGCCGCGAGACCCTAGCCCAGCCACCGCCGGTATTTCGGCCGCGAGGCCCGCTGCCAGGCCCGCCGCGCCCGCCGCTGCAGCTCCCGCGCGTCGCAGGCGTCGCGCTCGTACAGCAGGCCGAACGTGAAGGCATTGTCGCCGGCCAGGTGAGCGCGCAGGCCCAGGTCCCGGATCGCCGCGCGGGCCACGACCGTGTCCTGGTGATCGCCGAGCACAGACTGAATCTTCTTCATCCGCCTGGCGAACCGGCTGGCCTGCTGGCCGGTGACCGGCGTCATGACCTCGGCGGCGTAGCGGGCGCGCTTGGCCGCCTTCCGGGCCTCATGCAGGGCGGCGTCCCGCGGCGGTCCGGCCGGCCGCCGCTCCGCGCGGCGGATCCGCTTGTGCAGCCGCCGGTCAGCCTTGGCGACCGGCGCCAGCAGGGCACTCGCGCCGCGGGCGGCTGTCGCCGTCAGCGGCGGCTCGGCCAGCAGCCCGTCCAGTTCGTCGAGGAGCGCGAAGTAACGCTGGGAGTCCAGGGCCCGCAGCGCCGCCCGGCGCGCGGCCGCGTTCTGCGGTCCGAGGCGCTCGGTCAGGCTGGCCTGGACGGGACCGAGCACTAGCTCCGGCGGAAGCTGCTCGACCGACGCCGCGATGTGCTCGGCGAACACCTCGCCGTCCCGCGCCGCGCCCAGTACCTGGCCGAGCCACCGAAGCTCCTCGCGCAGGTGCGTGGTGGCCGCCGGGTCCAAGATCGTATCGAACGTCTGCAGGGCGGCGCGGAGCCGCCGACTGGCCACCCGCATCTGGTGAACGGAATCCGGCTCGTCCCGGCGCACCATCGGGTCGGCGGCCTTGAGCACATCCGCATGGGCGCTCAGGTAAGCCAGCACGACCTCGCCAGCCGGTGATCCCGGCGTCAGCCGCAGGGGACGGGCCGGGGCCGGCAGCCGCCCGGCCAGGGCACGCTGAAGCTTCGCGGAACGGCTGGAAGGACGCAGCCCCGCGTCCCGCAGCCGGTCGTCGGCGGCCTGCAGCAGCTTCCTGCCGCCCCCGGTGAGCTCCACCTCGATCTCGCGCCACTGCGTCAGGGCGGTGACACTGCCGAGGCTCTCCGCCGACACCTCATCGTCCACCACCTCGGCCAGGGATGTCCCGGTGCCGTCGAGCAGAATCCGCTGGCGGCGGACGGTGGCGATCCGGGCCACGGGCCCCAGCGGCGAGGTACGGGCATGCACGCGGACGAGCCTGGCCAGCTCGGGCGGCACAGTGCGGCCGCGGCCCAGCGGCAGGTGCAGTTCCGTGCGTGAGTCCGGTCCCGCGGGCAGCTTGAGGTGCCAGCCTGCGTCCGAGCCGCCGCGGCGGCGGCGCAGCGTGATCCCGGCGCGGAGCAGCCGGAGGTCATCGGTGTCGAAGTACTCGGCCTCCAGGCTGAATTCCGCCGGGTCCGACTCCGCGCTCACGCGCGGCAGGTCGGCCAGGTCTGGTAGCAGGGTCCCCGGTTCGGCTTCGTACTTACGTTCGGTCTCACGCATCTCAGTAACCATCAGATCTGCTCTACCCCCACGCCGCGCAGTAACACAAGCTCGACGTCCCGTCACGCCGCCGCGATCGCCGTGGCGCCGAGCAGGCTCTTGATGTCGGCCATGAAGCTGCTGCTCGGCTGGATCGGGAAGTCGCACAGGTCCATCAGCAGCGGCGCGCCGCCGGAGCGCTCCAGCCTGAGGATGACCTGGGTACCGCCGGGGTGAGCCGTCAGGATGTGCTTCAGCTCGGCCGTGAGCTCGGCGGTGATCTTGTCGTGGTGCAGCGCGATGACGACGGGCGGCCCGCTGCTGCCGCGGACGGCGGCCAGGTCCAGGATCGCGAGGTCCTGGGCGAAGATGCTGACGGTGCCGTCCCGGTCGTTGATCCGGCCGCGGACGCTGACTGCGGCGTCCTCCGTCAGCTCGGCGGCGAACTGGCCGTAGACCTTGGGGAAGAACAGCACCTCGACAGACGCGTCGAGGTCCTCGATGGTGACGATGGCCCAGGGGTTGCCGCTCTTCTTGTTGATCCGGCGGTCCACCGACACGATGATGCCCGCGACGTGGGTGTCGCCCTCGGTGCGGCCCGACGCCAGCAGCTCGGCGATCGCGGCATCCCGGTTGCGCTGCAGGATCCGCTCGGCTCCGTCCAGCGGATGACCGGAGACATACAGGCCCAGCATCTCCCGTTCCTGAGCGAGCAGGAGCTTGCGCGGCCACTCCTCGGCGGTGAGCTTGAAGTCCAGGCCGATCCGGGGCTGCGCGGCCTCGTCACTGGGCTCGGTCGCGGCGAACAGGTCGAACTGGCCGATCGCCTCCTGGCGCTTGACGCCGATCACCGCGTCGACGGCCTGCTCCTGGACCAGGAACAACGACTTGCGGGTATGGCCGAGCGAGTCGAAGGCGCCGGCCCGGATCAGGGACTCGACCACCCGCTTGTTACACACGGCGATCTCGGACTTATCGAGGAAGTCCGCGAACGAGGCGTAGCTGCCCTTCTTCTGCCGGGTCGACACGATCGAGTTGACAACGTTCGCGCCGACGTTGCGGATGGCCCCGAGGCCGAAGCGGATGTCGGTGCCAACAGAGGCGAACGAGAGCCGCGATTCGTTGACGTCCGGCGGCAGCACCTTGATGCCGAGCTTGCGGCACTGGGCCAGGTACACCGCCATCCGGTCCTTGTCGTCGCCCACCGAGGTCAGCAGCGCGGCCATGTACTCGGCCGGGTAGTTGGCCTTCAGGTAGGCGGTCCAGTAGGAGACCATGCCGTAGCCGGCCGTATGCGACTTGTTGAATCCGTAGCCCGAGAACGGGACCAGCACGTCCCAGACGGCCTTGACCGCCTTGTCGGAGAAGCCGTTCGCGGCCATCCCGGACGCGAACTCCTCCCAGTTCGCGTCCAGGACCTCCTTCTTCTTCTTGCCCATAGCGCGGCGCAGCAGGTCAGCCCGGCCGAGTGAGTACCCGGCGAGCTGCTGCGCGATCGCCATGACCTGCTCCTGGTAGACGACCAGGTGATAGGTCTCCCCGAGGATCGGCTCCAGCGCCTGCTCCAGCTCGGGGTGGATCGGCTCGACCTTCTGCCGGCCGTTCTTGCGGTCGGCGTAGTTGATATGGGTGTTGGCCGCCATCGGGCCGGGCCGGTACAGGGCCAGCACGGCCGCGATGTCACCGAAGGCCGTCGGCGCCATCAGCTTCAGCAGGCTGCGCATCGGGCCGCCGTCGAGCTGGAAGACGCCGAGCGTGTCGCCGCGGGCCAGCAGCTCGTAGGTGAGCTTGTTATCCAGGGGGAGCTTGGCCAGCTCGATGTCGATGCCCCGGTTCGCGGTGACGTTGGCGATCGCGTCGGCGATCACCGTCAGGTTCCGCAGCCCGAGGAAGTCCATCTTGAGCAGGCCCATGTCCTCGCACTGGACAAAGGGGAACCCGGTGATGATGGCGCCGTCGTCCTCGCGGCGGTGAATCGGCAGCACGTCCGCCAGCGGCTCGGACGAC
>Ga0209839_10000012_pt1 | contig 65887 bp, 57 predicted proteins | sample OrgsoiDNA2013050_FD_185800 | JGI IMG/M metagenome (GOLD analysis project Ga0209839, IMG submission 185800) | Permafrost soil microbial communities from the Arctic, to analyse light accelerated degradation of dissolved organic matter (DOM) -... | ecosystem: Environmental > Terrestrial > Soil >... | reverse complement strand
TCCCTACTAGCAGCCGACGGTCACAGTGACATTGTTGGCTGGTCCAAAGAACGTCGCGGTTCCCTTTTCGTCACAGGGGAAGCGCGGAATATTTATCTCAACCGCTGCCGATTGGCCCGGCGTCAGCGTTCCGCTGGCAGGTTGGATGATGATACCGGCGATACCACTGCTCGTGGAGGTCCAGTTGAGATTGCTTGTCGCGTTTGCCGAGCTGCTGAGCGTGATGGGACAGTGCCAGAGCACGCCGTTCGCGCCCTCCTGTAGCTTGCAGTTCAGCCGCGTTGTGAGAGCGGTTGCGCTAGCACTCAGCATTGCTGGCACTGGCGCGGCCTTGACCACGAACGTCACCGCGACGGTGGCATGAGCGGTCCCGTTCGTAAACTGAATCTGGCTCCGGTAGGTACCTGCCTTCGATCCGGCACCGGCGATCGATGTTGAGACTACCACACTCTGGGTTGCGCCTGCATTAAGGTTGCCATTTGTCGGCGTCACGTTCAGCCAGGGAGCGCCGCTGCCCGTCGCGGACCAGTTGCCGCGCGTGCCGCAGTTGTTCAGCGCGATGCTCTGGCCGGGAGGATCGTTGGCGTTCACCGTACCCGCGAAGTTCAGGGTAGTGGGCGTCACGGTGAGGCAGCCAGCCTGCACCGTTAGCGCCACATTCAGGGTCACGCTCTGCCCGCTTTGTGCGTTGTTGCTGAACGTAATGGTCGCGTTATAGGTGCCTGCCTGAAGCGCACCGGCGAGCGCGCCGACCGTGATATTCTGGGTGCCGGGTGCCTGGATCTGGCCCGATTGCGGATTCAGTTGCAGCCAGGGTGCCTGCGTTTTATCCCAGGTCGCCGTCCAGTTGATAAGATCGCTCCCGCCCGCGCTGAGGGTTGCCTGAGAGGTGACTGCCTGGTTGTTCCCCTCGCCGATGGGGCCGAGCGTGAGAGTTTGTGGACTGATGGCGCTCAGGCCTGTGTTGGTCGGCGTAGTCGTCGGTGTCACCGAGGGCGTAGTCGTCGCGCTGGCTGTAGCGGTAGCTGTCGCGCCCGGCGTCGCGGTTTGTTGTCCAGCATCGGAAACGGTAAATGTCACCGAGGCGCTGCGCGGACTGAGCGCCTCGGTCGCCTGGATCGTTTGTTGTCCCGTGCCCCAGCTCTGTTCTACTGTAAAGGACGCGTTGAATGTGCCATCACCATTGACACTGATAGTGGTAGTGCTCGTTGCCTGACTGGTCGCCTGCAAGGTCTGATCGTTCTGGATGGCAAGCGTCCAGGATGTCGCGCTGGTTGCAGCATTGGTCGTGGGATGGGCCGTCGTTGCGAAGGGGAGGACCGTGCTGCCGTCGAGCGTGCAGGTGACAGCGTTGCCGGGGATAAAGTGGCTACCGTGCAGATGGAGCGTGCCGCCCGGCGTAACGTCAGCGCTTCCCTGCATAGAGAGGGATGGTGCCAGGATTGTCAGGCCCGCGCCTATGATGCTGGCGAGGATCACAAGCGTCACAACGATCACGATGATCAGCCATGTCGCGCAGCCAGGTGTAGGTTGTGGTTGTGGTTTGCCAGACAGCGTGGGTCCCGGTCTGTGTGGCAGACGCGTTCCGTAGATGCCGCCTGGAGGGCGAACGGGTATCTGTGGCGGCGGCAGAACGAGCGGGGGCGGTGTCATAGGAGGATTATTCACAACGACGGGTGGTGTTCCAGCCGCCGTCGGCGCGCCCGTAGCCTGTGGCGTTCCCTGTGCTGTCGGCAGGTGCGCCGTTGGTAGATCCTGCGCGGAATCAGCCAGCAAGGGTAAGCTGAAGTTCACCAGCGCCAGGCGGCGACGCTTCTCTTCCTCATCCTCCGCGTCTTCCTCATATTGCATGGGACCGGTACGCGCATTGATGAGCGCTTCCCTCTGCTCCGACCACTGCGTCAGTGCCGTGGGAGCATCATTTTGAGGCGTCTGTTCACCGGCCAGCACCACGCGCTGCATGGGTCGGGGTACATGCGTCATCCCTGCGGCACTCTGGGCCAATTGCCCGCATGAGCCACAGAACTCGGCAGTGTCGGGAATTTCCGCCGCGCAAAACTGGCATGTACGCATGTGACGACTCCTCTGGGGTTCAACCCCCGCGGCTTCTCAGGAAAGCGAAATCTCCTGAAGGCTCCGTCCGAGCCCTGAGCCATTTCAACCACGCCAGGCGGCGATGAAGCGCTTACAGACCTGATGTATCGGCTGGCACAGCAAACGGTTGATACGTTACTACTTTTACCCACGGGAACGATTTACCGTGGAACCCGCAAATAGTCTTCTTTTGTTCGTGTGCAAATGGACTACAGAAGCAGTATAGCAGAAAAGAGCAGCTCTGCAAAGAAAGAAGTACCTTCTGGCTAAAGCCACGGGAAACCCGCCACTTCGCCAGGGTTGAAAACCCTGCGGTTTGCGGCGGACTAAAGCCCGTTGCATATCGTCGCCCTCCCATGAAATAATTTATCTATATCTATAGACGTATGAAGTGGATGACTTTATCGCTATCGAGTGTGGAGATGGTACCTTCAGGAAGATTTGCGCCGTTCAGCGCGCAAAGACTAAGAACGGCTTGCCAAAAACGAGGGGTGCGGGCGCGTTGCCTGGATTAGTGACTTGTAGCAAGAGGCGACCGTCGCTGCCGATGTAGGGGGTCGTAGCGGCGACTGTGAAGGCGTTCTGGATCGGGGTGAAGAGATCCCACCTGCCCGTTTGCCAGTTATAGAGGCTTACCTGCATCACCACGTTGTCTCCAGTGCCGCTCGTCGTGCCTGGCAGGGTTGGCGTCTGAAACGTGATGTTGCGCGCTTGTGACGTGCCGGGTAGCGTGAACGCGAAGAGCAGGCTGGCTCCTGTCATGCTATAAACATCGGGCTGAATCAACTGGGCGCTGGAGTTTTCAGCATCGATCGGAGTGCCCTCGATAAAGTTCGGGGGGATGTTGCCTGCGCTGTTCAGCGTGATATTCAGCGGCATGCGTACAAAGCTTTCGTGTTGTCCGCCTGGTTGCTGACCATTGATCGTCATGCTATCGTTGCCGAGCTGCTGATCGGCCCAGCCGATGAGGGTTGCTGGCGCACCTGCGATCAAGAGCGGATCGTAGCTCTGGGTCAGATTAGCGCTGGTGGTGGGTACACCGGGCAGCACGATGCTGTTCTGGACGGTCAGCGCATTGCGGTTGCAGGGTCCGCTGCACGGAAGAACGGAGAGCCCGGCCCCATTGAGCGCCGAAAGCAGGGCCATGTGGCGTTGAAAATCGCTCTGCGGCTGTTGATTGTTTGTATAGGGAAAGTAAGACGCGGGCAGGTTGCCCTCCTGTGCCAGGGAATCGGCGAGGTTATGGTTGTTAGAGATCTGCACATTGTGCAGGGGGAGATCGACCTGTTGCGTCTCGCCAGCGCCTATATGCCCGATTGCTACAAAGCTGTGGGGCAGCAGGACGTAGATATCGTTCAGGTCCGTATGGAACGTGTTCCTGAGCGTCCCCACCAGCCGATTATTATGCAGCGCGAGATGGGCGGTCAGCGCGCCAGGGAGCTGCGTATCCTCTTCGGAGAGCATGGGATGGAAGGTCCAGCGTTTGCTCTCAACCATGTTCACCGTGCTGCCATGCGCGTCCATCGTAATGCTGGCTGGCTCATCATCCTGTGGTCCCGGCAGCGGCGTCCTGGCTAGCGGTGGTGATGAAAGCGGCAGGACCATGCTTTGCGCCGGGACATGCAGCGCAATCGAACCCGCTAAAGGCAAGAGCACGCCGTGATAGGTCGTCACATGTGCCGCCGAGCCGTTTTGCGTGAGTTGGACGAGCGAGAGTGTATTGTCCACGAGTTGCACACTTTTCTGGAAAGCGGCGGCGCTGTAGGTGAGCAGCGAGAAGATCAGCAGCGACAGGGCGAGAATGCGCCATGTCCATATTCTGGGCAGCTTCAAGCCACGCACGATCAGGAGGCGCAGTGGGCCTAGCATCAGGACGTAGCCGAGCAGAAGCAAGAACACGATATCCGGCTGCAGCAGGCGTCCCGGCGCGATCATATCCACAATTCCGCCCTGAGTGAGCAACTGGCCGGGACCATTGTCATAACTGATCGACGTATCGGCGGAGACCAGCACCTTGTCTCCCAGCGCGTTGAGGAGCATCGTCTTCCAGAGCAGACCGGCCCCATCCCAGGAAACAAGCGGATCGGCGCTCAGATCGAACGCGAGGTAGCAGATCGCCCCCTGCCCCTGGCGCGCCTGAACCAGCAGAGGCGTGCCGCCACTCGACAGCAGCGTTTTGCTATCGTAGAACGTATCCTGCGCGAGCAGCGTCGCGGTGCTGGCCGCAATGGGCGTCGCGAGCTTGCTGCTGACGGGCGGGTCGCCAGCCGCAGCGGCGATGAGCTTGCTATCGGCGGGCAGGAGCTGCGCGTTGGCCGCCAGTGTGCGTGTGCCATCCACCTGGACGGGTAGCAGTTCAGGTGGGAGCCTGCCCAGCGTGCGCTGCCAGTGCGGACCGCCCATCTCGATCAGCACGCCGCCCTGCCCGACCCACGTCTGTAGGGCTGTCAACTGGTCGCTGCTCAATGTGCTGAGATCGAAATCGTCCAGAATGAGAATATCGAACGCCTTCAAAGCGGCGACGTTAGCGGGCATCGTGCTGGCGTCCAGCGGTGAGAGAGTGAGCGAATCGGACTGGTGCGGGATGACCACGTTGGAGAGCGCGTTGAAGCTAGCGATGCCGTGATCGGAGAGCATGCCGATAAAGAGGTCGCCGGTGCGCACGCTATAGCCACGCATCACCGTCTGAATGGCTACGACTTTATCATGTCCGTCACGCAACGTCGCGACAAAACCGAGGGGAATGAGGTCAGTGAGCAGGAACGGCGCGTAGACCGTGAGCTGTTGCTGGACTCCGTGGCGCAGCGTTACCGCGCGCTCAAAGCTCCACGGCGAGGTGACGCTGATGATATCGGCGTTTGGCGGACCCGTAAAAACGCTGACTGTCAGCTCGCCTTTGAACGTGGGGCCACTATTTGTCATGCTCACATGCACCGGCGTCCAATAGTTTATTCTGAAGAACGACTGGTAGTAGCCCATAGTGATATTCAGCGCGAGACCGTTCGCCGGTACTTTCATCTCCTGGATCGGCCCTACAGGCGCATTCTGGGTCAGGTGCGTTGGAACGAAACCATCATAGCTATAGGCTCGATCTCCACCATAGCTAACGTTTTGTAAAGGCGCGTGGACCGTTATACCCTGATCGCCGCTACTGTGGCCTGTGTTGGACTGTACAGCAGACGAGGCCGAAGGGAAGAGCGCGGAAAATAGCAATAAGACCGCCAGGGCGAGGCCACACTGTACAACAATTTTGAGCGATCGTCGCCATTTTTGAGTATGCGTGAGCATATTCGCGCCTTCCCAGGTATTCAAGAGAATCGCATTCACTGTCAGGAATATTACGTTCTACCACTCGCTGAACTCACTGCCATTGTTCCAGTAGGGATGGGGCTTGCCTCCATCCGCTTCCCCATCACACAGATCCCGAGCCGGATGGAGGCAAGCCTCATCCCTACTGTAATTGTAAGATATTTGCGTCAGAATAGCTATCAAGATCGATCCCCATGCGATACTTAATATCATAGTGCAAAATAAAGGCGAGTTCCTCGGCGCTCAGCCCGTAGTGCGCGGCGAGTATAGAGTCAATCTCGTCGATAATCGCCCTGGATTTCCTGCCGTAGATCGTGAAGCTCCCCGTCTCGCCGCGCTTGAGGTGCCGGGCGTGGCTATGAAAATCCTGCATCAGGCGTTGGCACTGCTCTTTCAACGCGCTCGTAATATATGTATCATCTGGATAGGTGAAGCGAAAGCCGAAGAGCATGTAATCTTTTAAGTTAAATGTATCGAAGGTAACGGTATAATACCACCAGAAGAGCGAGCTATTAAAAAGGGCTACGAAGACATCGCGGTCGTATGGCGTGGCGAAGGAGCATTGCTTATTGGACGTGGTGCGATAGGGCCAGGGGAAGTTGACGAAGATCTTCCAATAAAGGCCGCCAGCCGAGCGGTAAGACATGCTGTTGCCATTGGGCGTCCGCGCCAGGTACTCGGCTATGGTCGTATGACGCAGCACCTTCTCCATAATCGCGTTTTCGCAGGTGTGGCCGAATTTGGGATAGTAGTGGCGATTGGCGGCATCCGCGCTGACGCTGATCTCGCAATATGACAGGAGGGAGAAGAGCGATGCGCGCTGCTCGGCGTTCCATTTGACGACGTGTGTACTGAAGCGCCGCTCTTCGCCAGCGGCTCTGGCAAGGTAGATAGTCGTGGGAATGCTGGCGACCTTGCCGCCCGAGAAGAGCATCGAGGGGCGAAAATGGTAGAACGAGAGCCAGCTCCCCGGAAACCACTCTTTGAAGCCTTGCAGCAAAGGGGCCATATTGCGCGTCGCAAAGGCCGCTAGCGGCAGAATCATCCCCTGGCGTCCACGCGGCGCTAGCAGTTCGCGGCTGCGCTCGACCACACAGGGATAGAGGTTGGCGCAGGAGAGCGTGCGATAACCGCGCAGGGTATAGGGGAAGTTCCTATCACTATATTCGACATAAGGCGGATTGCCGTTAATGCAGTCGAAGCCGCCCGTCACGTCCGCGAACTCCAGGTGCCAGTGGAACGGTTGATGACTACTCCGCCAGCGCGCAAACGCCGCTGTATCCTCGCTAGCAACGCCGTACTCTTGCGCCAGCCGCTGATCGAGGGCCAGCGTCTCGTCGAAGGGAGCGGATACAGCGTCGTCCCGCAACGTTCCAACCGAGAGCGCGTTCGTAAAGCCGACCAGCGCGTTGCCCGTGCGAATATGGGCATCGATCTCCGGTAGCGGCTCCAGATCTTCGACGCGCTCAACGGTTGCCAGCAGCGTGAGAAAGAGGCGCAGCTTGCAGATTGCGACCGCCTCCTCCATAATATCGACGCCGTAGAGCGTATCGCTAATGATGGCCTTCACGATAAAATAACGCCTCCTGAACGATGCCATGTTCCCCGTAGGGACCCGATTTATCGCGTCCGGCGATTCATCGCCGTGTACGGTCCCATCGTGTTGGTAGGCTGGGTGCGCGGTGACGGAGGGCGATGAATCGCTGGACGGCATAAATGCGGTCCCTACGGAGGAAACGTCATTTTGCGCAAAACGTTCCAGGCACGCCTCGTATAGCGGCACTAGCACGCGCAGCGCCGCGAACAGAAACGCGCCCGAGCCGCAGGTGGGATCGAGGACTTTCAACTGGCGGAGCTGCCCATAAAATACATACAAATCTTCAGCTTCCCCGATATAGCGCGCTACATCCTGCGCGAAGCGTTCAATATCGAGGTTGTAGGTGATAAAATCGTCGATGGCATGAATAGCGCCCGCGTGCATGAGCGTATACAGGTGCTGGCAGTACTGGCGTCGTGCCTCGTACTCGTCCCTTGTCTCGCCGGGAAGGTACTCAGTGCAACGTAGCGCCGACGGGATGTAGCGCTCGGGGTTGCGCCGTACGAGCTGCCAGCACGCGCCCTCCTCGCTGAACGTCCCTGGTCGCTGCCGCTCGACCCTATCAAAAAGGGCGGGGAGAATGCACTGTTTCGCGATATACGCCGTCACATCCTCCCGCGTATAGTAGGCACCCATCTGCTGCTGATTGATATGCTTCTCGAAAATGTAGCCCAGGATAGCTGGATTGATCTCATTTTCATGCCGCCCCGGCAGTTCGTCGAGGTGCCAGGAATAGGCGTCGAAAAAGGTAAAGACCTGCTCAAAGGCTGCATCGTCTATAGAAATGCTCACGGAACTCCGTTCCAACGGCGAGGGAGCGAACAGGCCACCATCCAGATAGGGAATGTCGCTGAATGCGGCGCGCCTTTTGTGAGAGGTAGCAGGCGTAGCGAAGCCTTCGTGGAACAGATCTAACAGAAAGGGGCGGTAGAACCTGTTGCGCCCCTCGTCGCGCTGTACCCTCTGCAACTGATGCAGCAGGTACGCGCTATCGTTCGCCAGGAAGCCTTTGTGCTGTAGAAAGTACGCGAACATCAGGCGGTTGAGCGTCAGGGTTGCATAGCGTTCGCGCTCCGCTTCTAGAGTGACGCCTTGAATGGTCTGCACGAATTGCGCGCGCTGCTGCTTGAAGCGGGCGTAGAACTGTCCGGTGACGCGCTCGATCTGCTGGGCAGGTGGTGTGTCGAGCATGGGCTAGACTCCGCCTGCCGACTCGAAGAGTCCCAGGGAGCAGATGATCTGCGGCTCGTCTGGTTCCGTCTCTTCGTGGATATGGCATAGCAGATTGTCGTCGCGCAGTCTGACCACGAGCTGGCCCAACTCGTAGTCGCTGACCCCGCTCCTGATCTGGCGGTTCAGCGTATCCCTGGCCGCTTCCTGCAACGGATAGTTGTAGATCTCGTTGACCGCGCTGTGCAGCTCGGGTGGTGCCGGGAAGAGCGTTTTCTGGCTAACTTCGATAAAGTGTTTGAGGCGCATATATGTCCGCAGGCGCGCACCCGAGGGGCTACCCAGCTGGCCTCCGCTGCCGTGCGTCTCCTCGGCGATGATATGTTCGACGCCTTTTTTGACGAGTTCGTGCTGGTCGTCCGGTCGCTGGATCGGCTTTGTCAGCGCGTCACAGGCGGCGGCGCGCAGGATCGCCAGCTGCGATTGGGTGACGCTCTCTCCCTTGCGATTCATCCAGGCGAGCGAGTCGTTGCCCTCCGCTGTACGCATGTAGACCAGGACGCCCTCTGGTGCCAACGCCGAGGGCTGGTGCGCGCGCGTGGAGAAGGCGACGTTGGGCAGCTTCTCGATGATGCCTTTGAGTTTGGGATCGGCGTCGGTGGCGTTTTTCCAGATCTGGTATGCCTGCGATGCCAGGTCAACTTCGCTATCCGCCTCGCCATCGAGGATGCCCGCTTTCTCGTTGTACAGGTCAAGAAAGGGGAGAGAGTCGGGATCGTCCTCGAAGAACGCCTCGTCCGTTCCGACGACCTCCGCGTTCTCCAGCAGGCGTTGGCGTACGCGTTCGCGCAGGCGAATCAGCTTCTCGACGCCCTCGGCGGGTAGGAACGAGTAGCAATAGATGGTGTCCGCCTGTTGCCCAATGCGATCCACGCGCCCGGCCCGCTGGATCAGGCGGATAATGGCCCAGGGCAGGTCGTAGTTGACGACGATGGACGCGTCCTGCAGGTTCTGGCCCTCGCTCAGCACGTCGGTTGCTATCAGAACGCGCAGTTCGTCTGCCGCGCTGATCTGCTTCCCGTTGCTGATGGGACTGAAGCGCCAGGCCAGCGCGGTCGGATCTTCGGCGTCTCCGGTGACGCCTGCCAGGGCCGTGACGCCGCGCATCTTCAACTGCTGGGTGAGATAATGCACGGTATCGGCGAACTGGGTGAAGATGAGCACCTTTTCGCCTGGATGCTGCTCGCTCAGAAGATCGACGAGGGCGTTCAGTTTTGCATCCTCGTTAGCTTCCCAGGCTCCGCACTGTTGCAGAATCCAGAGCAGGTTGCGCGCATCATCCAGCAGATCCTGTTGGAGCAGGGGACTGAAGAGCGAGGGGCGTAGCCATTTGAAGCGTTTGCGGTATTGGGTCGCGTATTCTGCGTAGACTGCCGCCGCTTTGTGCTGGTAATCGGCCTCAATGCGCAGTTCGTTGCGTAGCGGTATCGTCTCGATCTTTGTCAGGCCGTCGGTGCTGGCGTCGCCCTCGTCGCTTGCGTCTGCCAGTACGGCCTCCTCGTCTTCGTCGTTTGAGCGCGTGTCGAGCAGCTCGGCGTCCTGTGTCCCGATGGGTAGGGGAAGATCGTGCGCGATGGCGTGCAGGAAGATATAGTTGCGCAACACATGCCGCTCAAGCGATTGGATAAAGGCTGGCCCGCCGCTCTCCAGGCGCTTGAAGAGATTGGTGCGGCAGAAGCCCATCAGCCGCTTGCCAGCCCGCGAGAGGCTTGCCAGTTGCGCACTCTCCTCCTTCGTTGGCTTGAGCGCTGCGTTCTGCGCGGACTTCTGGCGCGGCATTGCAGCAATGTAGTTGCCCAGTCCGTAGCGCGGCAGGTTCAATTCGTTGATGGTCTCCACAACGCGTTCGGAGTAGAGGAAGCTGTAAGGATCGCCGCTACTCTCGTCGTCTATGCTGAACTTGACGGTGCGCGGCGTGCGGACGGGGAAGAAGGAGCGCGTGCCATCGCTGAATTCCAGGTATTTGCGCCGCGTCTCTGCATCGGTCCTGGCGTAGTTGTCCTGGATGAAGCCACGCGTGCGCCGCACCAGGTAGTGGCGCATCAGGTCGCGCCAGTCGTCGGCGAAGGTGCTCTGCTCGAAGGCGGTCAGCGAGCGCACGGGACACTGGTGTACGCTATTGAACTTTGCCTCGCCCATCTCGTTTAGCAGCTTCTCAGGACGGATGCCCAGGTCCTTGCTGGCATCGTCGGTCAGGAACAGGCGCAATTGGGCGGAGATGTCGAGGTACGTCTTGTTATAGGGCGTCGCGGTCAGCAGGATGCACTTGCTCTCGTTCTTCTCAATATAATCCTTAATTGCCTTGTAGCGCTTGCCCTCGCGGTTGCGCAGGTTGTGGCTTTCATCGATGATGACCAGGCGGAAACGGCGCAGGTTGGGTAGCTCATTCTGCACATTGCTCACCGCAACGACCGCGTGCAGCAGTCCGTACTCCTGCATATAGTCACGCCACATGTGCACGAGGTTTTTGGGGCAGATAACCAGTGTCTCCATGCCATAATCGTCCTGCATAATGCGTGCCAGCGCGGTCGCCATCAGCGTCTTGCCCAGGCCCACCACGTCGCCGATCAGCACGCCGCCGCGCTTATTGAGGTGATGCGCGGCGATCTTGACCGCCGCTTTCTGGTACTCGAAGAGCTTCTCGCGAAACACGCGGGGAATATTGAATGCCAGCACGCCAGTACGCGCCTCTTCCGAGAGGTGATAGGCCATCTTGAGGTAGATATGGTAGGGCGGAATCGTCTTTTCGCGTGCCCAGCTCTCGTCGATGATGGTGGCGAGCTCCTCCGAGATATCGATGCACCAGCGATCGTTCCAGCGATCGTTGAACCATTGCTCCAGCTTCCTGCACGCGTCCTCCTCCACGACATCCACATTCAGCTCGCCCTGTTGGCGCAAGCCTGCCAGTGTAAGGTTGCTGCTGCCCACGTAGCCCACGACCGGCGTCACCGGATGCGACATATTGTAGAGCAGGTATAGTTTCGCGTGCAGCTTGTGGCGCAGAAAGAGCTTCACCACCAGCCGTTTTGCCCGCAACTGCGCGCTCAGGCGGCGCAGCCCCTCCTGATCCTGTTCTGAGGGTGCGCCGACCAGCAACTGGGCGCGAAAATCCTGTGCGATCCTCGTCCTGAGCCGCGTCACCGTCGCCAGGTCCATGCCCTGCGTCTCGCGCAGACTGAACAGGCGGCGAAACTCGTCCTCCGGCTTATCCTGCATGCCGATCATCAGGCGGCAGCAGCCATCATTGCCGCCCTGCCAACCCTCCATCAGCTCGTCGATATGCCGCCAGCCGCGCAGATTGAAATACCCCACACAAAAATCCGCCCGCTCCGAGATCTTCAGCGTTCTCTTCAAGCCATCGATCAGCTTCTGCTCAATATTATCAAAGATGCGTGGCATTTACTCTTCCGTATCCTCTCCGCTCTCCCGCCCCATGCGGTACTTGATATCATAGTTGATGATAAAGTCCAGCTCCTCGTCGGTGAAGCCGTAGTGTTTTGCCAGTACACGGTCGATCTGGTCTATTATGTGTTTGGACTTTCCTACATAGTAGTTTACTTCTTCTTTTTTGCTCCCATCTGCGCGGTTACGTACCCTTACTTGTGAATGTTTTTCAAGATCGGCTAAAAATTGTGTTGCCAGCTCTTTTAGCTGCGTATCTCTAGACAAAGAGTCTGGTATTGGAAGGATACCTATATCACCTTGCGTAACATGATAACAATCCGAAAAAGTAATCCAAAGCCAGTAATAAAATGAAGATGACAGCAGGCAGACTGCAACATCCTCCATACCTTTGATAATTTTGATTTCTTTATATTCATTAGAGAGCTTTTTACGTATACACTTACGGAAGTAGCGACCACCACTATGATAGTATACTGAGTTACCACCTATGTTGGAAAAATAGCGGGAGATAGTATGGTATTTGGATGCTTTTTCATATAGTTGTAAAGCTGTTTTAGTACCCAGTTTGGGGTAAGCTTCTGCAGTTGTGACAAGCTCAATGGGACTATAAGTTAACGTGTTAAATAAATGTTCTCGGCTTTCTTTATTCCAGCGTGTGTAAGCAGTTGAGAACGCTGAAGTTTTTTCCTGAAGTCCTTTCTTTTGACCCACCAATATCGTCAAGTTCATGTCAACACCTACAAATAATTTACCTGGGCGAACTGCAAAATTACTAAAATGTGGTAATAAGTGATCGGATATTAATTGCATAAGCATTAACATACGAGGGGTAGATACAGAACTTATTGGCACAATTACGCCTATACGCCCTTCTTGTGCGAGTAGCGATATAAACTTCTCAATGCACACAGCATACAAATTTCCTGTTTGTATGAGTTTCAAACCTTTCAGGGAATACTGATTCTTAATCTCAGAGATTTCTACATACGGCGGATTCCCGATCACGACATCGAAGCCTCCTCTCACCATAATGCCATAGAACTCCACAAACCAGTGCAGGGGCTGGTGGCTGTGTCGCCATGCCTCATACTTCTTAGTATACTCTTCCACATCAGAGATGCTATGGCGGTCGATGCCGTACTCGCTGGCAAGGTAGGGATCGAGTTCGGCGCGCAGATCTTCCAACTTCGCGCGCAGTTCCTGTTTGTACAGGGCCATATCGTGGCGTTCAATCTCAAGCTCCGTCTGCAACCTGCGGAAGTTCTCGACGGCGCGCTCGATCTCCTGTGCCTTGAGTTCGATGCGTTTGAGTGTCTCCGAAGAGGTGAGCAGGCTGCGCATATCGCTCTCGACGGCCCGCCTGACCTCTTCCTGACTGGCGAAGCCGACCAGCGTATTGCCTGCGCGCACATTGAAGTCGATATCCGGCAGCGGCTCGATATCCGAAAACTTCTCGACCTGGGCCACCAGCTTGAGGAAGAGGCGCAGGCGGCAGATCTCGGTGGCCTCCTCCATAATATCCACGCCGTACAGATTGTTGATGATAATGGATTTGAGGATAAAATAGTCGCGCTTGCTATGCAGACCGATCTGCTTGAGAACGGCGCGGAAGTACTCGATGCGTGGGTACTTCTGCAACGTATCCTGCTTGATGCCCGCGTCCAGGCGATCGCGCTCCTCGACCATAAGCTGCATGCGATCCAGGCACGCCTCGTAGAGTGGCTCCAGGATGTTGAGCGCGGCAAAGAGGAACGCGCCCGAGCCACAGGTGGGATCGAGGATCGTGATGTGCTCGATCGTATCGTAGAAGGCGTGCAGCAGGTCGAGGCCCTCGCAGTAGGTGATCGCGTCCTGCGCGAACTGGCGCATATCCAGGTTGTAGGTGATGAGGTCATTGATGGAATGGACCTCGCCAGCCGCCAGTTTCGTCTTGACCTCAGCATAGCGTTTGCGCCGCGCCACCACCTCGCGCCAGATCTCCGTTGGCAGGGCGTACTCCGTCGGCGCTGGCCTGTTCCACTCTGCGCGTCGCGCAATATCGTCCAGGCCAGCCGCGATCTCTGCTGGGAGTGGCAGCTCAATACCCTTCTTAAGCGCGTCATAGATATAGCGATCGGGATTGTCGCGCAACAGGGACCAGACCGGTCCGTCCGACCTGAACGCGATCAGGCACTTCTGCTCGGCAGCCTCAAACAGGTACGGAATGACCGTATTTTTGCTGATATACTCGGTGATATCCTCTTTCGTATAGTAGGCACCCATCTGCTTCTGATTGATATACTTCTCGAAGATATAGCCCAGCACATCCGGATTGATCTCATTATCTTTATGCAGCGGGCGATCGTCCAGGTGCCAGTTGAATTCGTCGAAGAAGTCGAAGATACGCTCAAACGCGCTATCGGGAATCTCAATCGCCGTATTCTCGCGCTCCAGAATATGCACATCGAAGAGGCCGCCATTGAGATAAGGCACCTTGCCCAGCAGCTTCTCCATCTCAGGCGAGTGCTCGCGTTTGCTCAAGCCATCGTGAAAGAGGCGAAGCAAGAAATAGCGGTAGAAAGAATGAAACTGGTCGCTGCCATTCTGCTGCTGCATCATGTGCAGCCGATCGCGCAGGTAATCAGTATCACCATCGAGCGCGTCGTCGTTCTTTGTATTGAGGAAGCCCTGGCGCTGAATAAAATAGATAAACATCAGGCGGTTCAGCATCACAGAGGTATACCAGGCGCGGTTCTCATCCTTCTGCTCGTTCAGCTCATGGATACCTGTGATAAGGTTCTTAAAAATCGTATGCTCTTTCTGAAAGCGGTCATAGAAGCGTTTCGTCACCTTCTCGACATCGAACGCCTTCTCCACGCGTCCGGTCACGTCGAGGTGCGTCAGGCTCAGCTCTTCCTGTAATGAGACCTCCAGTGCCTTGAGCTGCTGGGCCAGCGCCGTTCCCACCTGGCTTTTGTGGAACTTTTTCAGACGCATCGTGATCGGCTTGCCCAACCTGCGCCTGACCCATTGCCAGGTCTGGTTCTCACGCGCGGCATCAATATAAATAATGAGATGTTGATTCGCGTACTTCGTCACCTCGCGATCAATAGCGCGCAACCGAGCGTCATCGGGAATCAGCCCCTGCTCGTCGGGGTCGCAGAGATAGACCTTCACGCCCTGTTTCTCCGCCACCGGACGCAGAGTATAGTCCTGTTCCTTATTAGTAATGGTAAATGGGCGCTCCTTATTTCTGAGGTGGTTCCAGCCCAACTCCTCCACGAAAAGTTCTTCGAAATCAAACTCTCTTAAATAATCCTGTATACCCTTACTATTTGTTACCATGAGTTCATACTCTTCCCATCTATAATGATGCACGCCACAATTTCTAGTCGGCCCTGTTCAGCCTATAATAAGTTCTTACCAGGTTCTTGTAAAGTGGCAATGGTGCGTCACGGTAGCTAAACAGGTGGTACCTTGCCTGATCCACTGTGGCATGTTTTGAGAGCGTTTCTTGAGCTGAAATTGCGTTGGAGTCAACATCGCACACCTCGTCTCGTCGTTTTTCACTTAGCGCTGGACGCCCATCACGACTGGGTAGGAGCAAGAGGCAGGGTAAACCAAAAAGCCGAGCCGAGACCTTGCTCGCTCTTGAGCCCTACCTGTCCACCCTGCCGCTCGATGAGATTGCGGCAAATATACAATCCGAGTCCCAGCCCCACGCTCGTCCCACTCAACACATCAATCCCTTCGACGCGCGTAAAGCGATCCCAAATATGCTGCTGTTGCCCGAATGCGAGGCCTGGCCCCTCATCTGCTACTTCTACCCGCATCATGGTTTCCTCCTGCGAGAGAAAGACGCCCACTGGCTTGTCGGCCTCCGAATATTTGAGCGCGTTGGTGAGATAGTTGTTGAGCACCTGCTCCACACGGTCCGCGTCGGCCACCACCTCTGCCCGGCTAGTTGAGGCGTCGAAGCGTATCACGCGGGTGGGAGCAAGGATGCGCTGATCTTCCACGACCTCGCGTACAATCTTAACCAGGTCGAGGCGTTCGAGCTGGAGATTCAAGTGATCGGTCTGGATGCGTGTGACATCAATGAGATCATTAATCAAGCGGTTTTGCATGTTGACCTGACGCTCAGCACGATCCAGGAGGCCTTCAAGCGCCGTGAGGGTGGCTATGGCCGCCTCTGTCGCTGCTCCCCCTTGCTTGAGCCGTGTGAGTTGGCGTTTGGCTAATTGGATATTGCCTTTGAGGGAGGTTAACGGCGTTTTGAGTTCATGGCTGGCGATACCCAAAAAGGCATCCATCTGGCGTGCTGTTTCCTGCAAGGCCAGCTCACGCGCCCTGGCTTCGGCTTGTTCATGCAGAAGCCGCTCCTGCTCGGTGACATCGCGGTTAATTTCCAGGATCGCGGTCGGCTGACCTGCTTCGTTGCGCACGAGTACCTGGCGGCTATGCACAATGACGTGTTTCCCCTGGCGACAGGTATGGGTCAGTGGCCCTTCCCAATGCCCAAGCTCAGCCAGGGCAAGATCGACCGCCGAACGCTCGGTAGGAAAGCGGGTGGAGAGCAAGGTGTGCAGATGCGTTCCCATGGCTTCCTGCTCGCTCCATCCATACAACGTTTCCGCTCCGTGGTTCCAGGCCACAATACGACTGTCTGGATCATGGACGATGATGGCGTCGTGAGCCAGCGCAATCAGGTCGGCCTGTGTCTGGACGAGGTGCTCTTGCTGCACCAGCTCCTGCTCCACCTGTTTTTGCCTGGTGATATCGGTCCCAATGCCGATCCACTCGACCATATGGCTCTCTGTGCCTCGTACGGGCACCCCGCGTACGAGGATGAGGCGATAGCCCCCGTCCGCCCGGTGAATACGGCACTCCACTTTATAGACCTGTCCTGTCGCAAGGGTCTGCATGCGTGTCATGTCAAGCTGCTCTCGGTCATCGGGATGAATCGCGTCCAGCCAGCCTCGACCGAGCGTGTCAGGAGTTCCTTGACCGGTGAAAGCACACCAGGTCGGACTTTCTTCGTGCATCAAGCCCTCGGGGGTCGTGATCCAGAGCAGGTCGGAAGAGGCTTCAGCGACGGCGCGAAAGCGGTCTTCGCGGAGACGCCGCGCGTGTTGCTCTTGTGCCAGCAAGGTTGCCACCTCACTACGTGTCTCTGGAAAAGGGGAAGCAGAGATGTCGTGTTGATTTCCTTCCATACAACTCGCCTTTCGAGAGCGCAGATCCTCATTCAGGAATGTGTTGAGGTACGGTGCACGCGGGTTCCTGGATGAAGGTCGCCGCTATTGCTTCATTCACTGAAAAGCATACCCTGTCCATACCTAAAAAACAATCCTTTAAACCGTATCTTGTCCCTTTTGACGCATTTCGCGCCACAGTATTTCTTCTTGCTCGCCACTCTCTTGCCCCATGCGGTACTTGATATCATAATTGATAACGAAGTCCAACTCCTCCTCACTCAAACCAAAATGCTTAGCTAATACACGATCGATCTCATCCAGCAGCCCCTTTGAATAACTCATGCGATACTCGGCCAGCTCGATCAGGTGGCCCTCTTTATCTGGGCCGGGCTTCGTGTTGCGCGTGCTTAGCCTCGCATGTGCCTGGATATCCTGCTCCAACTTGCCAGCGAGCAGCGGCAACTCTTTGAGTGCGAACAGTTCTCTCTCCACAGGAAATTCTTTTACCAGCGTGTGCGAGAGGTGGAAGCCATCGGAGAAGGTCGCGAACCAGACGTAAAAGAGAGAACTATTCATCAGGGCCATGATAGCGCGTGCCGTCTCCTCGTCCCTGAAATAGAGGAAGCGACCGTGCGCGGGCGGCATGACCACGCCGTTTTTCTTATAGTAGGGAATGATGCAGGTGGCCTTCATCCAGTAGTTGGTTGCCTCCTGGTAATAGATAAAGTAATCGGTTTTGCGTGGATAGAGCGTGGTAGCAATGCTGCCGCCACGCGCTTTGTCTGTCAGTTTGCGCAGGATCGACTCTTGAAGGGGAGAAGCTAGTTTGGGGAAAACGTCGGTTTTGACTACGCGCCGGGCGGGTGTGTAGGCGATCAGGTCGATGAGCTGTGCGCGCTCGACCGCGTACCAGCGCTGTATGCGAGTGGAGGAGATGGCGCAATCTGGGTGGGAGCCGTATTGGGCGAGCAGGATGGAGAGGCGCTGAAATGCACCCTCGAAGAGGCGACAGGGGAAGATCTCGAAGTTCGCCAACCACAGCGCCGCGGTGTGGCGGGTAATGGCGTGCCGCAGCTCGTCGAAGCGCTCGCCGCCACACACGCTCAACGGCACAATCAGGCCCAGATAGCTCTGCTCGTCGCGGCATAACGTGAGCGAACGTTCGAGAACGGCGGCGTAGAGGTTGCCGCAGCTCGCCGTCTCGTAGCCCTGTACGCGATAGGCGTGCCTGACCTTGCTATATTCGACGTAGGGCGGGTTGCCAATAATAACGTCGAAGCCGCCGCGCTCCATGATCGCGTGAAAGTCGATAAACCAGTGGAAGGGCTGATGGCTGGCGCACCATGACGTGAACGCCTGCTCGTAGGCAATGGGATCGAGGATATCGCGCTGACCGATGCCGTACTGACTCGCCAGGTAGCGATTAAGTGCCGTGCAGAGCTGCTTTTGTACGTCCCGTAGATAGGGTTTGCGCTGTCTCGTCTCGTTTGGTGCTCCATCCAGCCGCGTCTGTAAGCCGCGAAAATCCGTCAGTTCGCGCTCCACCAATCCAGCTTTGCGCTCGATGTCCTCCAGCGCGGCATCGAAATCCATCTTGCCCTGTTGGCCGCCCAGGATAGTTTTTTTCACTTCCGCGAGATGTGCGAAGCCGACCAGCGTATTGCCTGTACGGATATTGAAGTCGATGTCCGGCAGCGGCTCGATATCATCTATAGACTTGAGTTGCGCTACCAGTTTGAGGAAGATGCGTAGTTTGCAGATCTCGACCGCCTCTGGCATAATGTCGACGCCGTAGAGATTATTGATAGTGATAGCTTTAAGTATGAAGTAACTGCGGTCGGGATGCCGCTCGACCTGCTCAAGTACAGCGCGAAATAGCGCCAGGTCTGGAGTGCGCGTGGTCAGATCTTGCTCCGTAGAAATAAGCATACGCTGCATACTAGCGAGGCAGGCGGCGTAGAGCGGTTCGAGAACGTTCAACGCGGCGAAGAGAAAAGCGCCGGAGCCGCACGTCGGGTCCAGAACGGTGATCGCTGTGATGCTCTCGTAAAAGGCTCGCAACAACGCGCTGTCCCTGCATTCCTTTATCGCGTCCAGCGCGAAGCGTGTGCTATCCAGGTTGTAGCTGATAAGCTGGTTGATAGAGTATACCTGCCCGTCTGCTAGCTCGCTTTTCAGCCGTGCCAGGCGCGTATGGCGCTCAGAGTATTCTCGTTCTGTCTCGGTCGGCAGATACGCGCTGGTCTGTAGTGTATCGTTTATGTAGCATTCAGGGGAGATGCGTAGCAAGCGCCAGAGCGGCCCATCGAGCTTGAAAGCGCCGAGGCATTTTTGTTCCACGGCTTGTAAGATGTACGGAATAATAATATTCTGGCTCATATACCGGGTGATATCGCTATGGGTATAATAGGCACCTGCCTGTTTCTGATTGATGTTCCTCTCACAGAGATAGCCGAAAATGCCAGGATCAATCACCGCCCCTTGTGCTTGCTCGTCGATGCACCACTGATAGGAGTCAAAAAAAGTGAATATATGCTCAAAGGCTGTGTCCGGGATGTGAATGCTTCTGGTATTGTCCGCTTGCTCGTGAATGGAGAAAAGATCTCCGCTGAGGTGTGGAATAGCGTGCAGGTGGTCGTCCGCTGTGTGAGATACTTTTTGCGTTGTGTGAGAAAAGAGATGGTGTAAAAGGGTGCAATAAAAGGAGAAAAATTTATTCTCTCCCTGTTGCTGCTGCATTGCTTGTAATTTATGCGATAGGTAGTGGACATTGCCTGCGAGAAAGCCCTGTTTTTGAACAAAATAAATAAACAACAGTTGATTAAACATGCGTGAGGCATACTGGCTGCATTCAAGCTGTGAACCTTGTATGCAGTCTATGAAAATTGCGCGCTCTCGCTGAAACTGCTCATAAAAACGGGTGCGGTCGATCCTGGCAGTATTGCCCATGTTTGTCAGGCAAGCCTCGTCTCATACTGAATGGTTATGTCTATTTTATCTTATGTAGCAAGTTCTTGCGAAACTGAAGCGGTCAATGAAGTTTTTTATATCTCTCCGGTATGTTTCTTACAGCTTATCGCGTGTGTAGATATCGGGAACGAGCTTCTCCATGAAGCGCTCGGGCCATTTCAGCTCTGTAAAACCATACTGCCGGTAGAGGCCATGCGCATCCTTCGTTCCCAAAATCCAGCGGCGGAAGCCTTGCAGTTCGGGATGAGCCATCACGACTTCCAGCAGCCACTTGCTCAATCCCTGGCCACGAAACGGCTCCAGGATGAATACATCAGCGAGATACGCAAAGGTTGCGTGGTCCGTCACCAGGCGCGCAAAACCGACCTGCTGCTCATCCCGATAGAGGCCGAATGAGAGCGAGTGCTCGATTGAACGCTTCACCGTCTCGAACGGGATGCCCGCGGCCCAGTAGGATTGCGTCAGGAAATTATGGATAAGGAGTAAATCGAGTCGGCTGTTGTCAGTGCTGATGGTGTAGGCACCTCGTTGCCATTCGTGAGTCATGTTTCATCCTCCTGTCATGAACCGCCAGGGTTCTGCACCCTGCGGCTTGCAGTAGCCCTTAACCGACCAGCCGATTGTTCCGGCTGCTCTCAGGCTCTACAATAGGCCGCATGACATCGGCCCTTGAGATATTGATCGCGGCATTCCAGTCAGCGTTACAGGAGAAGCCGCAGTTCTTGCAGACAAAGGAGGCTTGACTCTTGCGGTTGGCTTTCTCACAATGCTTGCACACATGGCAGGTGCGGCTCGTGTTGCGCGGGTCGACCGTATGTAACGGGACGCCCGCAAGAGCCGCCTTATAGGAAAGGAATTGACGGAGTTGCCCAAATGACCAGTTGCTCTGCCTTGCGCGCTGAGAGTGTCTAACCGTGCGTTCCGTTCTTGAACGGATGTGCCTTAACTCTTCAATGGCAAGAGCTTTGTTTTCTTGTTTGGCCTTCTGGACAAGGCGTTTGGAGATCACATGATTGGTATTTTTCTGGAAACGGGCTTGTTTGCCCGACAGTTTCTTGAGGTGTCGTTTTGCCGATTTCGTCCCGCGCTGTTGCAGGCGTTGACGCAGAGAGTGCATCCGTTGTCGATTGCGCTCAACGGCCTGCCCACTAAAGGACTCACCGGTGCTATCGGTGGCGAGGTTGACGATACCCAGATCAACGCCCAGGGTCCTATCGGCAGGAGCGGGCGTCGGCGTGGGAACGTCCAGCGTCACGGCAAGGAAGAACGTCCCACCGCGATAGAGCAGGTCGGCTTGTCCCTTGATCTGGTCAAGACGGGACTCTTGATAGCCACCGATACGGAACGGCACCAACACACGACCGGAGATCGTCAAGAGCGAGACGGTAGTGAGTCCCTTAAAGGACATGACCCGCTCATCATAGATGATGGCCCCTTCTGGACGGAAGGAAGGTTTGATGCTCTTGTCGCGCTTGTAGACTTCTGTGGTTTTGCTAATGGCGCGAATCGCCAACTGTGCAGGCAGATGATAGGTGGCGCGCAAGGTGCCATACGTCATCTTCTGCAATTCAAATTTGTTGGCAACCTGTGCCGCGTATGCCTGCTCTGCAATGTAGTCGCAGGCGGCATTGAAGGCGTGCATGGTATCCAGCAACGCGCGGGACTGCTCTTCGGTTGGAGCCAGCTTCAAAAGCATCGTTTGTTTCATGCATTGAGTATAGCAGATTTGAGAAGAGATGTCAATAGACAAAGGTCAACCCAACCCATCGCGCCACCACAAGGAACGCCTGTGCGCCTCCACCGCCGTTCAAACGGCGTGGCTTCCACAGGCGGAGTTCGTGTGATTAACGATTTTACTGTCTGGAGTATTGCTCCCTACCAGGAGATATGATGAGACTTACCTTGCTATCTGAAACATTCGTTGTCTGTCGTTTATCGCCCGAGCAGGATGTACCGCAGTGGGTGTGGCGCAACCGAGCGACATTGTTGTCTGTCACCTATACTGCTGATGAGCTTTCCATTGTTTGCCCGCAAAGTTTGCTGTCATCTGGTGTACAATATGAGGGAAGCTGGAAGGCCATCAGAATCCAGGGACCCTTGGACTTCTCTCTCACTGGCATCCTGGTGGCCCTGGCTGCTCCCTTAGCCGCCGCGCATATCCCTATTTTCGCCCTCTCGACGTTTGATACCGACTATATTCTGATACAAGAGCAGTATAGCGAGAGAGCCAGGAGCGTTCTGGAAGAGAACGGGAATGTATTTGTATAGATGATCTTATCGGCTCTATTTTGCGTATTGTTCTGTATACGGCTGGTGAGGTGAGCTACCAGCCGAAGTACATAAAAGGAGAAATCTGCTATGGCGACAAATGACTATCATTTCATCACTGAGTGGCATGTGCAAGGCACTTTACAAGAGGTGACGGACATTATCGGTAATGCCGAGGAGCTTACGCGCTGGTGGCCTTCGGTCTATCTGGATGTGAAGGTACTGGAAAAAGGCGACGAAGTTGGGTGGGGGAAGGTGGTTGATCTTTATACAAAAGGTTGGCTCCCCTACACACTGCGCTGGCAGTTCCGTGTTACCGAAGTGCGCGACGATGGTTTCACCCTGGTCGCTCAGGGGGATTTCGAGGGGCGCGGCATCTGGACATTCAAGCAGGATGGCCCCTGGGTCGATGTTGTCTACGATTGGAAGATCAGCGCCGAGAAGCCGCTGCTGCGCTACTTCTCGTTTCTCATTAAGCCCCTATTTGCGGCAAACCACCGCTGGGCTATGGCTAAAGGCGAAGAGAGCCTCGCATTGGAGCTGGCGCGTCGGCATGCCAGGGCAGGCCTCGCGCGCGCACAGGTGCCCGCCCCACCACAGCCTACCAGGATCTCTGCCCCTCTTCTGACGAGCGCCGTCATCGCCATTGTTGCCGTTATCGGTCTTGGTTTTCTATTCAGAAAAGCGCGCTCATCGCGCTCACATAGCTAATCCAGGGAGATTTTCTCAGACACTTTGTGTGGGATAGTCATAACAGCGGAAGAGCTTTGAACCTGAATACTGCGCTTGTCCGTATTAACAGAGAAGTCGTTAATTTCATCTGTTTACTACATTGGGAGGTGGAAATACTTTATGTCTATTACCTTACCACACTTGCTAGTCTGGTTACTGATCGCTCTGATCGCGGGCTTTCTTGGAGAATTGATTGCGCGTAGAAGGGCACCGGATGGTATCATTGGAGCCACGATCATTGGTTTTATCGCCATTTTCCTGATTGTGGGCGTGCTGGGCGTGCATATCGCGGGAGACCCGCTGGTCGCTGGTGTGCCGTTCTTTACCTCTGTGCTCGTCGCCGCCATTCTTGTGGCGCTGTGGAGTGCTTTCGCCTATCGCCGTGTCTACCGCCCCTACTACGAGCGCTACTATCGCCGTGGCAGTTATGTGCGTCGCCCGCGCCGCCGTCGCGGCCTTTTTTAAGAAACAGAACTACTCTTCCTCTTGCCCTGGGCGGCGGGAGAGCAGGAAGGCGCTGAAATCCGCCACGCTTGCCACTTCGCCTTCGTCGAGCATGTTGATCAGGTTTTTGATGACGATGCGGCGCGGTTGGCCAGGCGTGGCGGGTAGCGTAAAGCCAATCGCCTGCGTCATCTGGGGTTCGCGCTCCTTGCGAATCTCTTCCGCCATCAATTCTAGCAGCTCAGCCACGTCCAGGTCCAGCGCGCCCGCAATGCTCTCCAGCACCTTGGCGGAGGGATACTTCTGTCCGCGCTCGATCTCGCCAACATAGATCTCGGAGAGGCCCGCCTTCTCGCCCAACTCCTTGATCGTCATACGGCGATACTGGCGCTCCTGGCGGATAACGCGCCCCAGAATTTCTTGTAGATCAGCCATAAACTTATTCCTATCTATGCTCACAGCATTGTTTCTTTCGCGCCTATGCTCACAGCATACTTTATCTCTATAAGTATAGGCTATGGGCGTGCTATATTCAAGGGGAGAAATGACGGATTTCCCAGATGTCCCATTTGTGAACAATAGGAGGAAGAGACCAATGTCCGTTACAGTGCATGCGCGAACGGGTGCGCACAATGTAGAGCAACCCTCACTGGGCTTTACGCCAAAGATCATGGTCTATGAAGATGTCCCTGTACAGCATGCCCGTTGGGAGTATTATATCCTGACGATTGATACGAACGAGAGGGCGCTGCCCGATGTCGAGCGTCTGAACGAATTAGGGAGCGAAGGATGGCTCCTGAACGGAGTGCTCCCACAGACTGCGACGGGCGGTGTCGCACTGGTCCATTACTACTTTGTACGCCAGAAGTTGCAATAAGGGAGGTCGAGATGACTATACGTGCGGTTATACCAACGGTGATCGAAACAACGGGACGCGGCGAGCGCGCCTACGACATCTATTCGCGGCTATTGCGGGAACGGATTGTTATGGTCAATGGGCCAGTCGAGGAGGGCATGGCGAACCTGATCGTTGCGCAACTGCTCTTTCTGGCCTCGGAGAACGCGGAACGCGAGATCAACCTGTACATCACCTCGCCGGGTGGGAGCGTCAGGGCTGGTCTGGCGATCTACGACACCATGCGTCAGCTTCCCTGTCCGATTGCTACCACCTGCGTCGGATATGCCGCCAGCTTCGGCACCATCCTGCTGTTAGCTGGCGACAAGGGACTGCGGCGCGCCCTGCCGAACTCGCGCATCCACCTGCACCAGCCGCTCATTTCCGGTGGAGGCATCGAGGGGCAGGCGACCGACATCGACATCCATGCCCGCGAGATACTCTATATGCGCGATACCCTGAACGGCATCATCCAGAAGCACACGGGCCAGTCGCTGGAGCGCATCAAGCGCGACACCGAGCGCGACTTCTTCCTCAGCGCGGAAGAGGCCGTCGCGTACGGCCTGATCGACGAGGTGCTGCCCGCCGCAGACAAGGAGAAAGCGCGCAAAGAGTAACAACAGACGCTATTCATTCAAGAAGAGATTTTTGGTGTAGGGACCAGCTTCAGCGCGTCCGCGATTTATCGTGTTCCTCTCCTCTGATGGCGAGAAAAACGTACACTACGGTTAGGAAATGATAAATCCGGACGCGCTGAAGCTGGTCCCTACACCAATGCGAAATAGATCAAAAAAGGTATCAGGAGAGAAGGCCGGATGGAGGCAAGCTCCATCCCTACTGAACAGTCATATTTAGAGCGCCTCGATGCTCACCAGGTCCAGTTCGAACCACTGCTCTTCGGTGGTCACTGTGCCGAAGCGGAAGACGCCGCGCGGCGACACCACCGCGTACTGGTTATCGAGCCAGGCGACGAAGCCAAGGGGACGCGCCGGTGGTTGGAGAACGCTCAGCACCTGCGCGCCATCCACGGAGAAGATCGCTTTGTGCTTGAACCATTCGAGCGTGTAGGTATGCCACTCCGTCATCTCCGCGTCGATCAGTGCCTCACACGCTCCGCTTAGCCTTCTGAGCCAGCGACTGGCGGGGGCGCTATTACCGGACACGCGTGCCCAGCCAGCGCTCAGCGCCGTAGGAACGGTAGCCAGCAGCGCTCCTGGGCGCAGACTATGCACCACCTGCGCCTTCCAGCCCCAGCCGGGAACGCCCGGCACCAGGGCCATATTGGACGGTGGCGCGGCATAAAAGAACCAGACCGCCTCGGGAAGCATCAGGATATCGCCCTTGACGCTGAAGGGGTAGTTCCAGAAGCCGAAGCCCGCCGTGCCGCGCAAGATTTCCTTACTGCTGTTAGTGCTCGTGGATGTGGCAGCGGGCCGCGAGGAGCGGGCGCGCACCTCCATACGCAGGGGAGGCGACCAGGGATACGTCGAACGCCGCGCACGCCCGGAATAATCGTCTATCTGTGCATCGGCGTACTGACCCTGCTGTACCGCTGGCAGCGACATATGGAGCAAGGAATCGCTCACAGAGAGAGAACCTGGTCCAACGCAGGTCTGGACCCAGTGTTGATCGATGCTCTGCATAAAATCATCAAACATACGTTACATTCTCGCATCCTAAAACATTTTTAACTCATCAGTAGGGATGGGGCTTGCCTCCATCCGGCCCAGGAGCCGCGTGGTGGGCAAGCGGATGGAGGCAAGCCCCATCCCTACTGATTTGGGAGGCACCTGAATAGTTAAAACATTTTTTGGCTGATCGGCAGTTGTAGGAGCTCATCTTCCAGGCGCTGCCAGACGATATAGTCGGCCTCGATATTATTAACGGGCCGATTTCTGTTGGCAGCATCTATCATCGTATTGGCGATAAGCTGGCGGAACTTCGTAAAATAGCGCTTCTGCTCCTCGTGAGAGGGCATCACACAGAGCGCGATATCCTCGGGAGTATAGAAATCTTCGGGTTCAAAGGCCAGCGCGATAAGGTCCGCGTAGCTCTGAGCCAGGGCCGTGCGTGCCTGTGACAGGAAGTGATTGTACCTCGTGCTGGAGATCGAGAGGACGCCAGCGATGCGGCCCGCGTAGAGAATAGGATAGATAGCCGCGCTTTTCTCAAACTCCACGCGTGAGGCGGGCATCAGGTTATGTTCCTCGTCAAGGTTCTCGATAATGGACGATCGACAGAGCGTCACCGCGTTTCCGGCCAGCGACTCGGCCCCCAGGAACATCGCCTGTTGCTCAAGGTTGCCCGACCAGGGAAACGTGCCCTGCCCAACGACCTCGCGCAGGCTGCGAACTTTGCCATAGGGACCTGAAGGTGGCATGCAGCGAACGACCCAGATCGCCATGCCCTGGCGGTCGGGATCTAACTGTCCGATGGCCTGTTGTAAAATAAGGTTACAGGTTGACCAGAAACGCAGGTTATCGGTAGTTGTAGCTCGTGCAACAAAGACGCGCGCGTAGAATTCAGAGAGGATCTCGCCGGGCACATCGTCTGGTACGGGATTGGCGAACTCGCTCAGCCCTTTTTCCTCACGCAGTAACTCTATGAGCCGCTCGCGCTGCTGAGGGAGAACGCTGAGCAGGTGGCGCAGATTCTGTGAGCGTGGGTCCGATTCGCCATTGACCCAGCGCGTTAATGTAATAGAAGTGACGCCCAGCGCGTCGATAATGCGTTGTTTTTCTTTGTTATCACTAATAATGTTTCCCAGCAATTCACGCCAGGTCTGTGCTTCGTGCATATTTTTCATCAGACTCCGCAGCACTTATGCCCTCGGCATCTCCCCATGGAGGCGGCATGCTGTCCCCAAAGAGAAGCGTTTTTCCATGGGATCACTGCGACCCCATGCAGTAGTGTTTAATATAAAAGGTAGCTCACGTACTTCATGATAACAGTTCATACAGCCTTAGTCAACACCTATCGATACGATTTTAATACTTTTTTAATATGATCGGAAGTGCTAGAGCTATACTGCAACGTGGAAGCAAGTATAGCTCTAGTGTACGCGCTTGCTATTGTCGTGTCAATATCAACAAAGTGAGCAGGAGTTGCTGGCTATGACTTTGTGTTGGATTGTTCGTTATATGTGTGTGAGGCTCGTTGTCCTAAACGTGTCAGAAACGATCTGGTAACAGGCGTCTCGCAGTCCTTGCCCTGGTAGCTCGCGCTGCCGGTGCCTCTGGGAAGGAAGCGATTGACCAGGCTTAGAATATCAGTCGTCGTGCCGGGGAACGCGCCATAGACGCGGGCGGCGATCTGGGCCTGGGCAGAGATGAGCAGCTCGGCGGTTCCACGCCGCGTCGCAGTGACGATCTGCCGGGCGGCCCGCTGCGCGCTGATCGAGGAGATAGGCAATGTATCGAGCAGTGTGAAGAGCGTGTACTCCGTGCGGTGTTCGCTCCCCTTCATAGTAGTATTGATCTGTGAACCCGTGCGCAACAGGCCGGGCGCGACCGTCGTCACAGTGATGCCATCGCGTGCCAGTTCCGCGCGTAGACCTTGCGAGAAGCCCGTCGCCGCGAACTTCGCGCTGCTATAAGGGAGCAGATGGGGGACGCTCACCTTGCCGCCGATCGAGGTGATATTCACGATACGCCCGTCGTGGCGCGCCTTCATCTGGGGCAGGACCGCCATCGTCGTATTGAAGATGCCCCAGAACATCACATTCATCGACTCCTCGAAATCCTCGCGTGTCAGCGTCTGCTGGGGGCCAGCGCTGATGATGCCCGCGTCGTTCACCAGGATATCGACGCGCCCAAAGTGGGCTGTTGCCTGATCTACAGCCCTCTGAGCATCCTCCGGCTTTGTCACATCGCAGGCGATGGTCAGCACATCGCTCTCCATCTCCAGGGGCTTGAGCCGCGCGCGTTCCAGCTCATCCTCCTGCCGCGCGCAGAGGACCAGCTTTGCACCCTGGCGCGCGAACTCTTCAGCGATCGCCAGCCCCAGTCCACGCGAGCCGCCGGTGATCAGCACGACTTTATCCGGTAGCGCGAGCATGTGGCTGCGCTGCCAGACCTTGCGCGCGATGCCAATGCCCGCTATCGCCGCGAGCAGCTTCCAATTCTTCGTTATAAAGCCCATAGGTGTTGTGTATCTCCATTCTGTCTGTAGTAAGTATACAGCTGTTCAGTGTCTTTGGTACTTACACGAATGGAGATCAATTTTAGCTAAAGAGGTTAACCCTTAGCGTTTCCCCAGCGCCTCGCGGCTCAGTGACGCGATCAGGACCGCCAGTACTGCCAGGATCAGGAACGCGCCAGCAATAGTGCGCAGAGGGGCCAGCGCGCTCACATTCTCGATCAGCGCGAGCAGGATGACGGCGACGATCACGCCGATCAGAATGATCATATCGCCAACGATAAAGTTATAGACAGCCTTGATTACCTTCATGGTCGAACTCCTTCCTGCTCATTTGTGACCGGCGGTGCTGTGGATGCCCTTACCTGGTGCTGTAGCCGGACTTGCTTGAGCCATGTCACCAGGACAAAGGAGGCCAGCAGGTAGAGCGCGGCCAGTATCAGCAGAAAAAGATCCGAGAAGGGCCAGGTCACGCCGAAGCCCTCGCCGGTCCAGAACGTTCCGAAGGTCGTCAGCATAACGCCAACAATAAACTTCAGCGTATTTTCTGGTATCTGCTTGAGTGGAGCACGCACCAGCGCGCCTAGCAGAATGATCAGCACGCCTGCCACCGCCGCGCCGCTGGCGGCAGAGCCGATGGCGCAGGTCTTCGAGCAGACATTATTGGCGGCACTCGTGCCAAAGCTAATCACAATGAAGGCGACCTCAAGACCTTCGAGCAGGACGGCCTTATAGGCAAGGGCGATACCAAATGGCTCGAAGCGTGGAGTAATCTGCTCGCCACGCGCCCTTACCTCGGCCATGGTCTCCTCGAAGATCGCCTCTTCATCATGGAGAGCCTTCAGGCCGCTATAGCGCAGAAGGGCTTTTTTCAGCCACTTGAGACCGAAGAGGATCAAGAGAATGCCAACAACAAGACGTAAAATGTCGATAGGGACAAACTGAACCAGCGCCACGCCAAAGGTAGCGATAATGATAGCCAGTGTAGCCGCGGCGGCGAATGCGCCAGCGAGCGAGCTACGCCAGTTAATAGTCAGGCCAACGACCAGGACAATAGTAAACGCCTCGACGAATTCGACTGCGGAAGCGAGGAATGCCGTTGTCGCGACTTCCCATTGCATGCGACTGTGCTCCTGTTCTGCTGCAAAGAAGGACGCCTGTGAGGGTGTCGAGAGAGATAAAAAGAACATAGCAGGAACTCGACGGAAGATACCAGCGAGTTCCCCATGTTCTCTATTCTATCATAGGCACGGATCGGCTGCTCTGCGCGACCAGGAAGCCAGCAGATTGGGTGTCTGCTCCTGCTTATCCCCTGGTTGCCACGAGCTGTAGCCAGTTGCGCGGCACCTCAGTTATGCCCAGTTCTTCTCCCACCTGGTAGACGGCGGTCTCCAGGGCTTGCGCACCATAGGCCAGCGGAACTCCTGGCAGCGCGCCATCGATGAAGAGCCAGTACTGTCCCAGGTCGCGCCACGCGTCGAGAGAGATAATCGCGACCGTCTGAGAGGTATCGACGCTGCTAAAGCCGGCTGATTTGAAGAGGTCAACATAGCCTTCGGGCGTGACCCATTGCATCGCCATCGCCTTTGCCTCTCTAGATAAATGGGCATCTGGGTGATTCTTTTTGAGCCAGCCAACGGCGCGGCGCGTCCACAGGCGGTAGAAGCGTTCGGTGCCTGGGATGTATGTGCCCTCGTAGAAGGCGCTATTGCAGGCAAAAATACCATCGGGTGCCAGAATTTTAGACATCTGCGCAAAGGCGGAGCGTTTGTCAGGGACGAGGTGGATCGCGTTGCAGAAAAAAGCCGCGTCGGCATTCTGGACAAGGGCGGGGAGGTCTTCGGCCTCCCCTTGAATAAAATCGGCCTGAGCCTCCAATCCCATTTCGTCCATGCCGGTGCGGGCGTAGCGTAATGCATCCGCCGCAGGATCGACGCCGATCAAGTGTGCTTGATCCAGGCGACCCTGGCTGGCCAGTTCCTCCGCGATCAGGCGCGTCACCGCGCCCGTGCCACACGCCATGTCAACGATCGTCAGCTTGCCAGCGCGCTGTGGGAGATGGGTAAGCGCCTGTTTGACAAGCGAACGATTGACATCCGTGTAAAAAGTATGTGCCGCGAAACGCTCGTATGTAAAACGATTCGTTTCCTCCGTCTCGATAAGTGTCATATGCAGTCTCCTTAACCAGAAAATCCCTATTATTTAGTTAGAGAAGCCTGATCGTTCACATGTTTCACGAATTTCAGATATGCATCGACATACCACCATCGATTGCGAGGATTTGTCCCGTGATATAGCCAGCTTCGGGTGAGCAGAAGAAATTGATCATCGCGGCTACGTCTTCGGTTGTCCCGAAGCGCTTCAGGGGCGTAGAATCGAGCATAAACTTGCGGAGCGACTCCGGCACGCTGGCGGTCAGCTCCGTCGGAATGAAGCCGGGCGCGACGGCGTTGACCGTGATATTGCGGCTGGCCATCTCGCGCGCCGTGCTCAGTGTCAGGGCGAGGATGGCAGCTTTGGACGCGCTATAGTTCGCCTGTCCGGCGTTTCCAAGCAGGCCCGCGACCGAGGCCACGTTAACGATGCGGCCCCAGCGCGCCTTCGTCATACCGCGCAGCGCCGCCTTTGTGCAGAGAAACGCGGCGCGCAGGTTGGTATTCATAACGTGTTCAAAGTCGTTCAGCGACATCTGCAGAATCAGTTTATCACGCGTTGTGCCCGCGTTATTGATCAGAATCGTCGCGGGACCGAGCTGCTGTGTGGCCTCGGCGAAGAGACGCGCCACGTCCTCCTCGTTGCTCACGTCGGCCTGGACAGCGATGCAACGCCGCCCGAGCGCCTCGATGCTCGCCTTTGTCTCGGCGGCAGCGGTCGCATTGCTGCGGTAGTTGATTACGATATCGGCCCCCGACTGTCCCAGGCGCAGTGCCGTGGCGCGACCGATTCCCTGGCCGCTGCCGGTGATCAAGGCGATTTTGCCCATCAGCGGCAAGTGCTGTTCGTCTACCATCATAAATCCGTCATAAATCCGTGGCGTGGGTACCCCTGGCCTTTAGACATGGGGGTGAAACGCCACGACTCCTTTCTCGTACTGGTAGCCGTCTGCACGCTGCACACGGCGTATATATTTTGTGTGTATATCGACCTTGCCCAGGCGAAACGATGGGCGATGGCGAATAGCAATGCGTCCCTGGTATGTCCCTTTGGGTGTGACCGCCTTGACGATATCGCCAGTACGGTAGCCCTGGAATGTTCGCTGCCGCTTCTTGTGCTGCTTAGGAAAGCCAAGAGCATCAGTCACACACAGTTGTCTGGAACCGTGTCCAGTTGCCGTAATGAGGAGTGGGACAATTCCCTTGATCGTGAGAAGAGCAGGCGTACTTTTCCCCACATTGGCGGCGTCTAGCCAGTGTGTTTTCGGGAACCCTCTGCGAGATCGGTTCCACTTGGTGAGACCTCCACTTGCGCACTCAACGGGCAAGCCGATTGCCTTCAGTTTTTCAAGGAGTGCCCACCGCGTTGTATTGACGGTTGCGGCATCCTTGAGCGGCGTCTTTGCCTGGTTCTCAATGCGTTTGAGCACCTCTGGTTTCTTCTTCAGGAACACGGCAATATCCTGTGTGCCTTTGGCCGTGTTGCACTTCTCACAGGCCAGGGTCAGGTTGCTTATTCTGTTGGTGCCCCCTTTGGCACGTGGATGAATATGCTCGATCTGTAGCGGTGTGTCTTTTGCCCCACAATAGGCACAGGTGCGATTCCACTTCTCCAGCAGGTACTCTCTGACTTCATATCCTGCGAGTGTTCCCTGCTGGTATCCCTCTGCCTGGATGGTAGGGTTCTCAATGAACTGCATGTCAAACCTGACAAGCTCCTGGCTGATGGCTGCGACCGGTGCGTAGCGGCTCAAGCGTTGCACCCATGTTATGATGGTGCAGAGTCTACTGAGGAGTGAAGGTGCAAGCCACCCAGCAGGACGACGACGATTGTTATACCTTGGTTTGCGGTATCTGGTATGGCGTGCCCGTCTGCTGCGTCTGACCCCTCGGCGACTGTCAAGTGACTTCTTGATCGTCTGGCCGCGATGTGTGAGTTCTGCGGCAAAGACGACCTTGCCGGTGGTGTCGTTTACCAGGGCGATACCCGTGGTGCGGCTCCCAGGATCGAGCTTGAGCCGCAATGGCTGTACCTCTGGCTCCTGAACTTCAACATGCAAGATAATCGTGAACGGGAAACGTCGCCAGACGGCGGCTTTCCCCTGCGTAAGGAGCATGCGTGCCCGTCCTGGGTGAACCGGGTCGAGCGGTCTGTGAGAGGTATCAACGACAAAAACTTTGCTCATATGAGCCTCTACTTTCGTAGGTAATGTGTGCCTCGACAAAGTTATGAGACGGTTTCACGTGGCAAGCACTGAGGTAACCCTTGTAGCTCTGTTTAACCTGCGCACCGTAGAGGATAGGGCTGGCAAAGCACCCTACCGTACCTATTCTTCCTTTCCGAGTGCCTGACTGCGTAGCAGTAGAAGCGTAGCTTCGTTGGCACTCGGAATAAGGATTTCGCCTCTAACGTAGCTTGCTTTCACAAACTGAGTCTGGTCAGGTGAGCCTGAGAAGGAATTGCTTCCTCCTCAAGCTCCTAGCCTTCAGCTATGGGGTTCCTGACATGCTACTGTAATCCTCTTCTAACAAAGTATATTTTACGTGTATGCAGTGCTGAGATTTTCCCCAAGTGTACCACATTTGGCAGTCCGTGCAAGTTTGCCATTGGAATCTGACATTACTGGCACTTTAGGGCTGAAGTTTGTTTTTCTTTACCTATCGTACAACAAATACATTAAACTGTTACCCACGCTTCTCTAATACTCAACCTTACGGGTGTATAGTGCAATATAAGACCTGTTGAACCCCTTCGAGGGTGCATACGGATCTTGTGCTGGCATTATCCAGGGGATGGGGATATGCCAGCATTTTGTGTCTGTACACGAAAAATGAGCGCGGGACGTGGTAGCTATGTGAAATACTCAGGAAGTGCTCTAGAACATGACAAAAAAAGGTAGGCTGGATCTCTGGCCCTGGATCGTGATAGGCGGTCAATTGCTTGCAGGTTGGCGGGCTGAGCAGAACTATCAGGGGTTGCCGAATGTAGCGCCGCTGCGGGACAGGAGTAGGGACGAAACGCTACCGGGCATCTCGGTGATTGTACCGGCGCGCAACGAGGAGGCGAATCTGGCAAGATTGCTGGCGTCGCTGGTGATGCAGGACTATCCGTGCTATGAAATTATCGTTGTGGATGATGCTTCTAGCGATGGCACAGCGGATGTTGCGCGCCAGTATGCCGGACAGGGCGTGCGGCTCTTGAGCAGCGCCGGACCTCCCGCTGGCTGGACGGGTAAGAACGCCGCGTGCTGGTTGGGTGCCAATGCGAGTCACTATCCCTGGCTGCTCTTCGTGGACGCAGATGTCGAGCTTGAGGCGTTGGCGCTGCGCTCGTCACTGACCTTCGCCCTGGAGCAGGATGTCCACGCGCTCTCCCTCTTTGCGCGCCAGCGCTGCGAGAGCTTCTGGGAACGTCTGCTGCTGCCATTTGCTTACCAACAATTTTTTGTGGGTGTCGATGCGCGCCTTATTCACCAGACGCGTGGGCGCGCCCTGGCGAATGGACAATATTTTCTGCTAGAGCGGAATGTCTATCAGCGTGTGGGAGGGCACGCGGCCAATGCCGGAAGCGTCATTGACGACGTAGCGCTTGCCACAACGCTCAAGGAGCATGGCATCGTTCCGCTCGCCTGCCGTGGTGAGCAACTGGTCACGGTGCGCATGTACAGCAATCTGCACGAGATCAGCGAGGGATTTGGCAAAAACTCGTATCTGTTCCTGCGCAAAGCACCGCTAACGGGGGTGCAGACGGCGATCTGTACCTGGCTGGCCGCCTCCGTCGGTGTGCTCTTTATCAGGGCTGCGTGGAAGCGTTCGCGTCTGTTGCCCTTCCTGGCGCTCGTGGCCTATGTCTTGCAGGTGTGTGGTATCCAGCCCTGGCTGCGGCGCGCAGGCGTCAGGCCAGCGTACGCATTCCTGACGCCGCTCGCCGCCCTGATGTTCCTGAAGATCGCGCTGACCTCGATGCTGCGCGTGCTTACCGGTCGCCCCCTTGCCTGGAAAGGACGCAGCTACCGTGGAGAGCAAAAGAGCCAGCCACGCGTCACCGTGGAGATGGTTCGCTAATCCGTTCGCGCGGCGTGCTACCATCCGTCTCCCTGCTTTCAGTTTCCCGCGGCTGCTCCAACGGCATATCCTGCTCAACGGCGAGAGGAAGCGAGGAGGAGACAGCGTGCTGAATAGCTGGCGGCATGGGCAGCGGCGCGAGCCTCTGATGGGGATAGGGGCCGCCGGGCAGGTGGCTGGCGATAATATCATCAAAGCGGGTGGTGTCGTCGAAGATCGCGCTATGGATCTGCTCCAGCGTGAGATTGCGCGCCTGGCGGAGATCAGCACCGATCAATACGGAATTATTGAGATCTGTGACCTGGAAATTGGCACCGATCAGCACAGCGCCGCGCAGGTCTGCCTCCGTAAGATTTGTCGCCGAGAGATTGGCCTCGGTGAGATCGGCACCGGCCAGCCACGCGCGCGTGAGATCGGCCATAAAGAGATTGGCATTGATAAGCTGCGCATCGCGCAGGTCGGCGTAGCCGAGGTAGCGCGATGAGAGGTTGCGGTGCGAGAGGTCGGCACCTTGCAGGCGTGGTGATGGCAGGCGCGTAGGAATATTGTGCTCGTGTTCGAGGGTCAGGGGAGTATCCTCGATGCGGGGCAGGCGCGCCAGTTCATACTCTATATGGGCCTGCGCCGTAGCCCGTTCGTACTGGTGCCGCAGCATCTCTGCCCGCTCGGCGTCCTTTGCCTCCCACTCCTGCCAATCGTCGCGGAGCTGCTGTATCTGCGCGTTCAGCTTGCTCTCAAACTCGAAGAGGCGCTCCTCCTGGCGGGTCTGCCACTGCTGGCGGCGTGTCTCCTGGGCGCGTTCCCACGCCTGCTGGGTCGATTGTGCGTTCGCGATCGCGTGTTTTTGTAGCCATATGAAAAGTAGCGCGACTATAATCGCAGCACATAAACCCGCGACGCCTCCGATCAACAACATCTCTAGCATAGATCAAACTCCATTAATATACATAACTTTAGCGGCATAATCATCAACTCTACCAGCTAAAACGCAGCACAGTGAGCGAGGGTAACTTTCGGCGCGTGGGCATGCGCTTTTGGTACTCTCCTGGTTAATTTAAAGATTGTCCACTGTAGACCCGCCTATGTAAAAGACGTATAATGAAAGGGTAGTCAGAAGGGGGTTGAGTGAAGCGGCGCATCCACTTCTCTGTTTTCTCTTTCCATTCCATCTAACGTAATTTATGCTCATTGGAGGGCGTTCTATATGAGTCAGTATAATCATCCATCACCAACATCCTTTTTGCTCGACGAGGAGAACCGGAAGCTGTTTCTCTCCTGGAGCGACGAGCACGAGAGCGTGCATGACTGGGAGAACCTGCGCTGGGCCTGCCCCTGCGCCTGGTGCGCGGGCGAAGGCGGTCAGCCAGGCGTGCTGCAGAGCAAGCAGAGCCTGAGCACCGAGGAGACGACGCTCGTCAATATCGAGCCCGTCGGTCGCTATGGCCTCACCCCCGTCTGGGAGGATGGACACCGGACCGGCATCTATACCTACGAAAAGCTGCGCGCCAGTTGTGAGTGCGACGAATGCCTCCAGACGAGGCCCAAAAGGTAGTCGGTGTTAATATCAGCAGTTCTCTATCGTTCTATTCAGTGGTAGAAGAAAAGCAGCCAGATACGCCTGGCTGCTGCTGAAGTATACGTTGGAGAATTTCTATGGATGCACATAAATTCGCAGTTCGTGAAGCCCCTGTGACAGGTACGCCGCGCCGCCGCTATCTCTCTATTTCTGGTGTTACCGTACGCGTCCTGATCGCGCTGGTGATAAGCTGGCTGATCATCATGGCCTTTTTCGTCACTGGTGCCATCTCACACTGATCCTGCTTACGACGGACTCTGGCCGCCGAAGACCTCCCGCACGCGCTGCTGGAATGACTGTCCCATAAGCTGTTCCGCTTTATCGGGATCGTCTTTCATAATCGCGAGCATGTGTGCCGTTCCCTCGTCGGGTGCCAACGTCAGGTCGTGGCGTCCGTCCTGGACGGCCTGAAGTATCTCTGCGGCGACCTGTTCCGCGCTCAGTTTTACATCAATGTTCATAAACTCCATGCCCTCCTGGTGGACCATAGGCGTATCCACCCAGGAGGGGTAAACGGTGGTAATGTCGATCCCTGTCCCGTAGAGTTCTGCGCGCAGGGCTGTCGAGAAGCCGCGCACGGCCCACTTGCTCGCGCAGTAGCCCGTCAGGAGCGGAACGCACAGCTTGCCCGCTGCCGAACTGAGGAAGACAAAATGCCCATGTTGTTGCTGGCGCATCAGTGGCAGCACCGCTTGCACGCAGTGGTAGGTGCCCATAAAGTTGATGTTCATCATCGTTTGCATTTCCTGGGCCGTGAAGAGATCTATCAGTCCTCCGCGTCCGATGCCAGCGCTGGCGATCACGAGATCTATGTGACCGCAGGTATTGAGCGCCAGGTGCATCAGTTCCCGCACTTGTTCTTCGTTCGTCACATCCGTCTTCATCACTGTTATGTGTTTGCCCGACGAAGGGTTGCTCTCTTTAACCTGTTGCGCTGCCTGCTGCAGGCCCTGCTCGTTGATATCGGCGAGAACGACATGCGCTCCCCTGGCATACAGCGCGCGCGCCGTCGCCAATGCGATTCCGCTTGCTCCACCTGTGAGTACCGCGACCGCTCCGTCGAAGTTCTTTAATGCCATGTGTACCGCTCCTCTCGAAGTTGCTTGAAATGAGAAAGAAGATCAAGCATGTGCCTGGCTTGATCTTATCTTGTCCTGAGAGAGTGTGTCAAATGTTTGAGACTCTGAAACTTTGTGCGTGTGTGCATGGAACGCTATATCATTGTTGTGGAGGCAGTTCCTGGGGATACTGCGCCTGTGGCTGTTCGTACTGTTGAGGTGGTGGGGGCGTCTGCGGATATGGATGTTGCTGTCCACCCTCCTGATACATTTCGGGTTGATACCCTTCTTGATAAGTTGGGGACTGCTGGGGTGCATATGGCTCTTGCTGAGGCGGCTGATAGTACGGCTGCTGAGGCTGATATGGTGGTTGCTGCCGTGTCATGCCGAAAGCCGTGAGCCCGCCGAGTCCCGCTATAATCGGTTGGGCGAGCGCCCCCAGAATGGCCGAGATGCCTGCCGCGACTAAGAACCAGATCCAGTTGAAACCCGTCGCGAAGAAGAGCGCGAGGATAAGCAGCCAGAAGAAGCCCTGGATGCCGCCATAGACTCCGCGCGGATTGTGCGAGCTGAAAGAACCGACCAGGGCCGCGAGTGCCAGTGCGACGAAGAAGATGGGCAGGTTGAAGCCACCCAGGGCGAAGGAGAGCGCCAGGCCGATCAGAACGATGCCACCGGAGATACCTCCGAAGAAGGAACGCGTGTTGCGCATAATACATTTCCTCTTTTCGATAGATGTGTAAAGAGCAATAATTGCTTATGAGGACAGTATAAACCATTAATTTGGTGATGGGAACTGTAGAAGGGAATGGTTATGCAGTGCGACCGCCTGGGTGTCCCTGCTAAAGGTGCATGGCGATGAGCGCCCGCTTGATCCCTGCCAGGGCGGCGGTGATATGCTCGGCCTCCAGACCGTAGTGCGTCACTGCGCGGATGGTGCCGCCGCCCATGGAACCCATCAGGACACCGTGTTCGCCAGCTATGGTGAGAAAGCGCAGCGTCTCGGCCTCCGTCAGCAGCTCATGTTGGGCGTCGCGCAGGCGAAAATTGACGATGTTGGTGACGACGCGCTCGGGAGCAATCTCGATCTGTGGATAGTCGGCCAGACCATAGGCGAGCTGTTTGCAGTGCTCGTGATCTTCTGCCAGTCGCTCGACCATCTGCTCCAGTGCCAGGATGCCAGCCGCCGCCAGAATGCCAGCCTGACGCATACCCCCGCCCAGCAGCTTGCGCGCGCGATGTGCGCGGCGAATAAACTCTTTGCCGCCGACTAGCAGAGAGCCGACCGGCGCGCTCAGTCCCTTGGAGAGGCAGAACATCACCGAGTCCACCGGAGCCGCCAACACGCTGACGGGAACATTCAGGGCGACGGATGCATTGAAGATGCGCGCGCCATCCATGTGGACCGCCACGCCGCGACTATGGGCCAGGGTAGCGATCTCCTCCACCTGCTCGACGCTCAGCACCAGGCCACCGCGCCGATTATGTGTATTCTCGATGCAGACCAGGGCCGTCGCCGCCACATGCTCGTCGCTCTCGTCGGCGATGCCGGCGCGCACCTTCTCCAGGTCCAGCTGCCCGTCTGCTCGCGTAGGCACGACCCACATGGGCGCGCCGCCCAGCGTCGAGACGCCGCCTGCCTCGTAGTGATAGACGTGCGACTCATCGCCCACGATCACCGCTTGTCCGCGCCCAGTGTGTGTCAGCATAGCCAGCGCGTTGCCCATCGTCCCACTGGGCACAAAAAGTGCCGCCTCCTTGCCCATGCGTTCTGCCGCCAGCTCCTGTAGACGATTGATAGTGGGATCTTCCCCGTACACATCGTCGCCTACCTCCGCCCGGTACATCGCCTCGCGCATCGCAGGCGTAGGCCGGGTCACTGTATCGCTTCTGAGATCGACAATCATGGTCGTATGGCCTTTCGTTTCGTGAGTGTTGAAAGTGTTGGTTTGCTTATGGAGATAGTGTATCATGCTCGTGGAAGGGGCGCAAAGCGCGAGTATGCGCTTGTTGATAAGGCGCAAAAGCCATACGAGGAGGCGAGAAGCCTGGGCTATAGAGCCTGACAAACGTGTAGGTAATATCCTTCTCATAGAGAATGAGAGGATACCTCTTCTGACGCTGCCAGATTTTTAAGGTCTTGCTCTGACCAGATAGACCACCTTGGCTTTGAGGTTTGTTGTAATTCGTACTTATTATCCAATATGCTGCCGCCGACAAAAATGTTGCGCCTTTTAAATGGCTCAGGTGTAGTTGAAAGTAACCAGTCGCGCTGGGACAATTGGAGGGAGTAGAACCAGGGGTGTTCGAGTGTGTACTCCTGTTTCTGTATCCATGCAGGATAGGGAAAGGAAGTTCTTAAACAAAGTTCTTCCGCTGCTGCAGCAAAAAAAGCAGCCCACCGTTTTCCTTCGGCGGTTATAGTTGGCGCGGGTGGCGTGATAATGAGATCCTGGCGATGATCTACTGCATAGTGCAACCAGTCATGGAGAAAGCACCCAAAAGCGTACCAGGGATCTGCTCCCTGATCTATGGATGCCACAGCATCAGCTATAGAATGTATTGAGTATGGAAGTGGAGTTGCCATTGTTATCCCTTTTCCCGCAAACTCTTTACCTTTCGAGTTCTTTTTAGCATAGCGTAATACTCTGTTATTTTACCCCAAAATAGCCGTTTCCTGCGGATTCACGCTCCCCACAAACGCGCACTCCTGATAGAGCGAACAGTTCAGGCAATCGGGCCGCTGCGCGTGGCAGATCCTCCGTCCATGCGTAATCAGATTGACGTGCAGCGGGTAGACCCACTCAGCTGGAGCGGCCCTGGCGAAGAGATCGTGCGCCCGGTCGGCGTTGACGTTCGAGCCGATCAGTCCTAGCCGCTTGCTTACCCTATGGACATGCGTATCAACTGGCATCACAGGCCGGTCCATGTCGAACATGAGCACGCAGGCTGCTGTCTTTGGACCCACGCCTGGGATGCTCCGCAGGTAGCGCCAGCCCTCCTCGGAACTGCGGTTCGCCAGTTCGTCGTAGAGGAATTGGGCGAGCGGTTTTGTGCCGCCTTGCTCCTGCTGGCGTTCGGTCAGCGTGAGCAGGGCGTCCTGGATGCGTGGGGCTTTAATGTTGGCGAGGCCACCCGATTTGATTGCCGTGGCAACCTCGTGCGTCGGCGCGTCGCGCACCTCTTCCCAGGTTGGGAGCGTCGCGATCAGTTGGCGGTAGGCGCGACCGGAATTGATATCGGAGGTGTGCTGCGAAAGAATGGTGCCTACCAGTCCTCCGAGCGGATCGTAGTCGGGATCGTTTTTCGGTTCGCCGTAGGTGGCGACGAGCAATTCGTAGACGTGTGCCAGGTGGGCTGCTGGTGTAGTCGTAGTAGCCATTCTATACTTCCTATCCATGCGTAGTGTGGGCTGCACTATTGTAGCATTTTTGCACCCTATAGGTAAGACGAATGTGCCCAACAAAAGGGACCACTCGTTATTTTTGACATGCATTCTTGCTGTATAGCTCGTATGATGTTAAACTAAGCCACGATCAATCATGCGAGTAACTGTTCAAGCGTCCCTGATCCCTCAGCGCTGCAGGCGCTGCGCAACGGATCGCGTGGTTGATGTATCTGTAGAAGTAGCGGCAAGAAATTAATTCTGTGACGATCTAGAGCGCGCTGGATCGTATGTGCAGCACAGCGCGTATCTAGAAGAAAATGGAGGAACTTGCTATGGACAAAAAAGGTATCGAGGCTGCATTCGACGAGGCGGGGCTGGCGCGCCTGAAAAAGGATATTGATGCGCTCGCTCGCTCGTCGATCCGACTGACGAGCAATGCCGTTGATGAGTCGAAGTTGAAGGTGGGTGCATCGAAGATTGGTGGATTGCCCGATCTGCCCACGGGAGTATCCTGGCCGCAGTGGCACGACGCGCCGCAATCCTTCATCGCGCAGATCGCCCTCACCGATGCGCACGCGTACGATGCGGATAATGTTTTGCCACCGAGCGGGATGCTCTGGTTCTTCTACGACGCGCAGCAGGAGACATACGGCGCAGACCCGGCGGATCGGGGTGGCTGGTCCGTGCTCTACAATGATCAGCTCACCGGGCTACAGCGACAACCCGCTCCCACTGGACTACCCGCTGAGAGCCAGTTCAAAGCCTGCTCCATCAGTTTCTCAAGCGAGCTTACCCTGTCGGCGCATCCCGAGATAGATATAGCGCACTTCGATTGGACGGATGCCGAGCAGAAAAAATACGAGCAGTTGCTGGCGACATATCCCACAAAAGCCGATCATGCAGCCATTCATAATCGTTTGTTGGGAAATCCTGACACCATTCAAGACGATATGCGCCAGCAATGTCAACTGGTCTCGCATGGCGTAACGGATGATAGCGACCCACGAGCGGCTGAACTAGAGAAGGGCGCGTTGGAGTGGCAAATGCTCTTGCAGGTAGACTCCGACGAGCACGCTGGCATGCGCTGGTCCGATGCTGGACTGCTCTACTACTGGATAACGCGCGCCGATCTACAGGCCCGTCGCTTCGATGCGAGCTGGCTGGTGCTGCAATCAGACTAGCTTTAGTTCTGAGGAACAGACGAGATTCTAATAGACGTAACAATACACGAGGATCGTAGTTTTCGTGCTGCAAGGATGCGCGGCACAAAGGAGGACGCCCATGAAATATTTATTCCAGCTCATCATATTACTGACAGTCGCGCTAGCCATCAGTGGCTGCTCTGGCGTAACTGTCTCAACAGGGAATTCTGGTAGCAACCAGGGAAGTAGCCAGGGAGGAAATACGACCGCGCCCCAGTTCGGTGTGCAGACGAAGACCTCGGGCTGCCAGGCGCATAACGCGCTTCCCGACACGGCCTGTACGCCAGGCGCTATCATTGCGACCGCCACAAAAGCGGAGATATGTCAATCTGGCTATGCGCGCACCGTGCGCAACGTACCGACAAGCGAGAAGAATCAGGTATACGCTTCATACAGTATCACTCATCATAGCACCGGTGAATTTGAAATCGATCACCTCGTATCATTAGAACTCGGAGGCTCCAACGATATTTCCAATCTGTGGCCTGAACTGGCGAGCCCCAAACCGGGTTTTCACGAGAAGGATAAAGTAGAGAACTATCTGCACGACCAGGTCTGTTCGGGAGCCATCTCGCTGCAGAAGGCCCAGGTTGAGATCGCAACGAACTGGCTGGGAGTATACAATCAGATGCCGAACAAGAACGCGCCTATATCCTCCAATCCTGTCGGCTAGCTAAAAGCGTGCTAGAGGGTTCGAGACAGTGCGCTGCTTCATCGCAGCTATGTCTCGGACCCTCTATCCATTAACGCAACGCTCTTTCGGATGGTTGGCGGTACAGTGGAATTTTATGTGTCTCTTCTTCATAGAAATTGCTTGCCTGCCTGTTCCAGGTTGGCGCGGCCTGCTGTGGGCGTGCCTGCGCCGTCTGCGGCATTGGCGGCCTCGGCGCGGCTTTTCGTGCAGCGGGGACCGCGTGGGGCTGCTTACGCTGTCTGTTCGCAAGGATGACGCGCCCGCAGAACAAAGATCCGATAAGGACAATGCTGCCCGCGTAGATAGCCAGTCCCCAGAGTGTCTGCGTATCGCTGCCGGTCATGATGCCGTGTACGGTCACGAGCAGGTAGCTACCGAGCGTCAGGTAGTGGAGACGCCGCCACCACTTGTAGCCAATAAACGGTCGTAGCCAGGTGCTCAGGCCGATAGCGAGGCCGAGGTACAGACTGATAATGCCGAGTGCCATCCATAGAGTGCGGTAGTGGCTGACGAACGGAATAAAGACCTCGCTCCAGCCAAAGCGCGTAAAAGGATCGATCCACACCGCCAGGACGTGTATGCCAGTAAAGATCAGGGCGAGCAAGGTGAGAAAATTGTGCAGTTCGCTGTTGATGATGCGCGGCCACTTGCGCGGCGACTGCAACTTCATCGAGAGTGCCAGGCCCAATGCGACCGCTAATGCCAGCAATATATACGCGGTAAAGCCACCTGCGCGGGCGATATCCCAGGTGACAGCTTGCCATATAGTCATAAACCCTCCGTAGTTTTATGTAGCGATGTAGCGTGCCTTAAGAAACGCTGGTGCCCGATACAGAGCCTTGCGATGAACTGCTGGACCCGAAGCCGTATCCTCCACTTTGCTGATTGAGGGAACTTCCACCGCTCGAACTTGTAGTAGAAGACGATCCACTTGAACTGGTAGTAGAAGACGATCCGCTCGACTTTGTAGTGGATGAACTGCTACTTGAAGATGGAGACGACACCACCTTGCTGCTTGTTGTGCTTACAAGGTGGTTAGCAGACAACAGGCCCAGGAAGCCGAAGCTAACGACAGATGAGACGATAATACCTTTTTTCAACGAGCTTACCAGCGCCAACGCCCTCTGCTTCGGCATGTTTGGCTTCTTTTTCGCTTGCTTTGCGGGCGCGATACGTGGAGACGCGCTCACCGGAGCAGAGGGCGTCGGTGGTGTATATGCAGGGTATACATACTCTTGCTGCCTGTTTGCTGCCTCTTGCCGCTTAGAGGGATCTACTTGCTGCGATCCAGCGGAATAAGGTTGTTGCCTCCAGTTGATCGATGTATCGTATGGGTCTCTTTCCATAATTTTTATAAGTCCCCTTCGGAAGTTCCGCCATCGCTCTTTATCTCTGGTGAGATAGGAGAGCGATCCAATATATAGCTTTATGTATATTTTTCAGTATTGGGTTCTCAGTAGAGTTTCCCTATTTCTGTGTTCGTAGAAATGATAGCGTGCGAACATGAGAAAGTGGTGAGAGGGCTTACAAATATATGTAAAGAGTTTGTATAGAAATTGTAAGAGTGGTGCTTCACTACGCGGTTTCAGCCGGAACCATTGTTGGCCGCTGAGAAGCGCTACCTGGTAGATGTGTGGGGGAACTAATAGCACACAAAAGAAGCTCCTCGAATTTTCTGAGGAGCTTCTTTTGTGTGCTATGATGTGACGCTTATGCGACGCCGCTAAGGGGACGACGCCTGCCTTTGAGCAGTTGCTGTGCTGCCTCCTTCAGGCGCGTCTCGCTGCGTGGGCCAAAGCCGGGTAGGTGGCGGATGCGTTGCTGCTGTGCCGCCCACAGCAGCTTCTCAACCGAATCGATATCCAGCTCCTCGTGCAGGCGGATCGCGGTATAGGGGCCGACGTGCTCAACGGCCATCAGGGAGCGCACACCCGGTGGCAAGGTCTGTGTCAACAGGCCATTCTGGAACGTCATGGTACCAAGCTCGACGAGTTCGGCAATGTGAGAGCGCAGGCGTGTACCAATGCCCGCAATGGGCAGTTCCTCGCCGCGTGCCAGTATAGCCGCCGCCGCCTCGGTAAGATCCAGAACGCCGCGCGCGGCATTGCGATAGGCCTGGATGCGATATGGATTGCTATTCTGTGACTCCAACAGGTCGGCGATGCCCGAGAGCACCTCGGCGATCTGCCGATTGGTCACCTCTGGTGGCGTGCTCAACTCAAGCTCCAGACCCGGCAGCACCTGCTGAACCGGGCGCTTGCGGGAGCGAACCATCGGTGAAGGCATAATATGAACGGTCTGGGTGATCTGCATTATACTCATGTGTACCTTGCCCCTTTCTTGCCGGGCAACAACGATCTTCTATAGATATATTCTTGAAAGCACCTAAAAAAACGGAAATGCAGCCATATTAGTGTACGATGTACATTGAAATCTTGTTCTAATTATACCACATAGAAGTACAGGGGTCAAATACTATTTTAGCTGTTTTACATTTGCTTCAACGCGGGATTGACCAATAAAGAGGATGTCGTTAGCAGGTAGAGTCCGCCCATGACCAGCAGCGTAGCCCTCAGCCCCAGCCAGGTCGCCACGTAGCCGCCGCGAAGGTGCCCAGCGGAATGCCGATCAGCACGCTCGCGCTCATTGTGCCAAAGACCCTGGCGCGCATTTCAATGGGGAGGCGCTCCTGAAGCACGGTATCAATGAGTGGATTGATCGGGGCGATGCAGAGGCCCGCGATGATACAATCGTTTACAATACAATCGGTGTTGTGTCCATAGCCGTGTTATACTACGCATAAATCGTTTACAAGGGTGTATATAAGGATAAAAATTTTGCATGGCTAGTATTAAAGATGTCGCCAGTGTGGCTGGTGTCTCGACTGCTACGGTTTCGCGGGTGCTCTCCAATGGGCTGCATGTGCGTCCGCAGGTGCGCGAGCGGGTAATGGCGGCTGTCGATCAATTGGGGTACCGACCGAATCTTATTGCGCGCAGCCTGCGCGCGCAGCAATCCAGCACCATCGGCCTGATCGTTTCGGATATTCGCAACCCGTTTTTCACCTCGATCAGTCGCGCCGTCGAGGATACCGCGTACGAGCAGGGTTTTAGCCTCTTCCTCTGCAACACGGATGAAGATCCTGAAAAAGAAGCCATATACCTCAAGCTGATGCGCGATGAGAGTGTCGCGGGCGTCATCTTCTCACCAACGCGGCAGACGGCGACCAATTTCACCTGGGCGAGCATCGGTTTCCCCATCGTCGTCGTTGACCGCTCCGTCACCGGAAGTGATATCGATATCGTGCTGCTGGATAACGTCGATGCCGGATACCGGCTCACTACGCATCTTATCGAGCACGGGTATCGCGACATCGCTGCCATCTGTGGCGATATGAGCACGACTGGGCGCGAGCGGCACGCGGGCTATGAAAAGGCGCTACACGAGCATGGTCTCTTAGCGTCGGCGGAGCATGTGAAGTATATTCAGCCGAAGATCGAAGCGGGCTATGCCGCCGCCTTGAAAATGATCGACACAACGCCGCTGCCCGATGCCTTCTTTACGACGAATAGCCTCATCACGGCTGGTGTTTTACAGGCCATGCACGAACGCAACCTGACGATTCCCGATGACGTTGCGTTGGTCTCCTTCGACGAGACGACCTGGGCATCGCTGGTGCAGCCGTCGATCACGCTGATCGCCCAGCCAACCTATGAGATCGGCAGAACGGCGACCGAACTGCTCCTGCAGCGCATTGCCGACCCCACGCGTTCTACGCGCCAGGTAATTTTGAAGGGCCAGTTGCTTGTTCGTGGGTCGAGTGCGCCGCGCAAGAGATAAATAAAATAGAGAGAAGAGTAAGTTGGATGGCTGTAAGAGATATGTGTGTGAGAGTAGTAGTTGGTTCTACCAATCCAGTAAAAATTGAAGCGGTAAGAACTGCGTTTGAGTTGGTCTGGCCGGAGCAGACATGGGATGTGACAGGGGTTCCCGCCGCGTCGGGAGTGTCTGTCCAGCCGATGAGTGACGAGGAGTGCATTATTGGAGCAAGAAACAGGGCGCGAGCGGCACTCGCCCATAGCGATGCGCCGTACGGCGTGGGACTGGAGGGCGGCTTGCAGCGTGTTGCCGGAAAGTGGTTGAATGGCGGCTGGAGCGTCGTAATCGATAGCTCCGGGCGCGAGGGAATCGGCGCGACGATCAAGATGGTCACTCCCGCGTGCATGATGGAGAAAATTGAGCAGGGGATGGAGCTGGGCGATGTCGATGATCTCTTTTTTCAGCAACAGAATAGCAAGCAGGCGCAGGGACATTTCGGACTCTTCACCAGAGATCTGATTACGCGCAAAAGGGCGTACGTTGATGGTGTAATCACGGCCCTGGTCCGGTTTATGCAGCCTGATCTCTTTATAGAGGGAGAGTAGGAGATACCGTGGTGAAGAATGAGGTTTCCGAGGATGAACCAATAGTCGCTTTTACGTTGGCGCGCTATCCACGGCGTGCTAGCATGCGGGCGATGACACATCTGGGACTGGATCGCTGGCCGTTAGCGCGCACACCTGGCCTGAGCTTCTGGCGGCTGCTCGGTGTTGGTCGTGGTCGCGTCTTCGATCCGCATGCTGATTGGCAGCGCTATGGCCTCTTCACCGTGTGGGATTCGTACGCGGCCCTTGAGCAGTTCGCGGCGGACTCCGCTGTCATGCGGCGTATTCAGCGACGGGCCGAAGAAGTCTGGACCGTGCATATGTTGCCCGTGCGCTGGCATGGCAAATGGGGAGGTCGCGATCCGTTCGCCGCTATAGCGCCCGCCGCCGCGCCGGATCCTGGTCCCTGGGTTATCTTGACGCGCGCCATGCTACGTCCCTCACGGGTGCGTGCATTTCTGGGCGCAGTGCCCGCCGTCGCTGCGCAATTGTTGCAGTATCCAGAACTCATCAACTCCGTCGGTGTGGGCGAGGCACCACTGTTCTATCAGGCGACCGTGAGTCTCTGGCGCACGCTCCCCTCCGTAACTCAATTTGCCTATAGTCCTAATCAACACGCGGAGGTGATACGTCGAACGCGCCGCGAGCGTTGGTACCGGGAGGAGATGTTCGCGCGCCTGCGACCTGTTGCCTCCTTCGGCACGTGGGATGGTGTCAATCCTCTGCAAGACAGCAATGTTTAGCTCTCTGTAGAAAGCTTTACGCGAATGCCGGTTGCCTGGACCAGGGAGATGGCCTGCTTCAGATCGATGGTCGCGCCGCGCAGCTCCTGTATATCCACTCGAGCACCATCCAGATTGCAACTGCTAAGATCGACGCCCCGTAACTTGCTGCCGGACAGCTCGGCGTTCTGTAGGTTGCAATCGACCAACGCGATCTGCGAGAGATCCGCCTCAAGCAGATCGGCCTCGCTGAGATCGCAGTGTTCGAAGCGCACCGAGCGAAAGGTAGCAAAACGAAACTGCGCCAGATTGAGCTGACAATCCTTGAAGAGCACATCCTGAAAGTGTCCCTCGCCCGCGAGAAAGCCCGTCATGCGACAGCCGAGCAGCTCGGTACGATACAGACCCGCCTTGAACCAGTTCGCCGTCATCAGGTCGCACTCGCGCAGACTTGCATCCTCGAAACGCACCTCCTCCAGTTGTGTCGCGCTCATATTTACCTGCGAGAAGAGCGTCTCCTCGAAGGACACATGTTCTGCTACCAAATTGCTCAGGTTCAGCGAAGCGAGGTAGAGCGCGCGATACTGTTCTTTTGCAACAAGCGTGCCGCCAGGTATGCCCTCGGCGAGCTTCCTTCTCACCAGTTTTGGGAGCTTGAGCGGCTGCTCGGGCCGCTGAAAGTTATTCTTCATGCTGCTATTTTACAGCGATGGGCAGCTAAGTCAAGCCCTTTCTACTCCTGATCGCCTTCTACAGATAGAGCGCCAGAACAGATGCGCCTTTTCATAGGGAAAACAAGAAAAGCTATGCTATAATTTGTAATCAGGCATACAAACTTTAGAGACATAAGGAGCGAGACCCGATGCAACTGAGTGCCGAGCAGATCAAGGCATTGATCGCCATGCAGATAGAAGGATGTGGCAGGCGTCTCGCCGAGCTTGCGCGTGAAATTGCCGTGTTGCGCAAGCAACCGATCCGTGGATCGCGTGAGTTGATGCAGCGCTTGCACTATCTCGAAGGTGAGCAGGTGAAGCAGCAGGCTCGCCTGGACACTTTGAAAGACTTGCAGCAGAATATCCAGACGCTAGAGGGCTTTGCAAGAGAGACATAGGGAAGAAGTGACTTGTGCGAAGCTCTGAAACAGGTGTCTGCGGGCATTGTTATATATTCAGTTGTATGAGTATAATAATGATCAAGGTTGTTGTCAGGGTAAGCATGGTAGTACGAGGATATAGGGAGAAACAATCTTTCCATAGGAAACAAGCGTAGATATGGAGCGGTATCTGGATATTCGTAAGCATTCAAGGGATCAAACCTTGAACGAAGAGCGAGAGTCCAGATGTACTTTTTCGCATTGAAAGTAGGGAGAGGAACGTATGGTACAACAATTGCCTGTAGGACCACTCACGGTTCAATGGTCTGAAGAAGGGCTGTTAGTGAAAACACCGACTGGCCAGTACCAGTTGGACGCGAAAGAGACCTTCGATCTTTACCTGTATCTCCATTATCATCACTTCCCAGATGATACCCCAAACGGCGATGTGTCCGATGGAATGATCGGACCCACCGATTCCTCGCCAATATTGCCACGCAAGCCGCGCAATCCGTAAGAGAATCGGAAGTATTTGTATAAAAAAATATCCTAAAGAAGGAATTGCATGTCAGACGAGAATGATGTAGTAATTGTCGGCGGCGGACCTGCTGGGCTGGCAGCGGCGGAGGCGGCGGCCAGCCGAGGTATACGCACAGTAGTATTAGAGCGACAGAACGAGATCGGCTATCCTGTCCACACCAGCGGCGGGAGCTGGATCAGCGATATGCAGGCGTTAGCCATTCCAGAGCATCTCTACCATCCAGTCACAAAGGTCGTTTTTGTGTCGCCCCGGCGCGAAGTGAACCTGAACTATCCATCCGCCGTTGCTTGCGTGGTAGATGTACGTGGACTCTATCAGCACCTGGCGGGTCGCGCCATCGCGGCGGGCGCGCAGGTGCGCGTGCGCCACACGGTCGAGCAAGTCGTCATGGAGGGCGAGCGTGTAACTGGTGTCACCGCAAAGAACCATGTGAGCGAGCGTGTGAGCCTGAACGCCGCCATCACGATCGATGCCAGCGGTGTCTCGCGGCATATCGGCGTGCGCGCAGACATGGGCAAGGCTTTTCATCGCTACGGCTATGGCGCTGAATACGATCTGTACGCGCCGAATTATCCCCAGGACGAGCTCTTTTTGATTATGGGGAGCGCCTTCGCGCCGCGTGGGTACGCGTGGGCTTTTCCACGCGGCAACGGGCGCGTGCGCCTGGGTGTTGGTGTCCTGCATCCCGATAGCAATGAGGATGCACGCGTCTACCTGGATCGCATCATGCGCGAACTGCCGCAACTCAAAGACAAGTTTCGCGGTGCCAGTCCAGTAGAATATCACACCGGCCTCTTTCCCTCCGAAGGACCCGTCGAGCGCTTCTCACGGGATGGCCTGTTATTGGCAGGCGACGCCGGTGGGCACGGCTCAACGCTGGTCGGAGAGGGTATCCGTTTTGCCATCTACGCGGGGCAGATGGCGGGCGCGGTCGCCGCTGAAGCGATCAAAAGCGGCGATACCTCCGCCGCTTCCCTTGCGCGTTTCGATAAGCGCTGGCGCACGCGTTTTGGACGCGACATGGACATCGCCTACATGATTAACAAGCACATTGCTAGCTATAGCGATGCGCAGTGGGATGGCGCGCTGGACCTGATGAAGCGCCTCACGCCGATGCAGATGGCCCAGGCGCTACGCGGCGATTTTAGCGCCAGCCTGGTAATGGGCGTCCTGGCGCGCAACCCGAGCCTGGTCGCTACTGGTGGCAAGCGCTTCCTGGATCGCATGCTTGAGCGCATCAACAAGCCCGCCCTGGTCCCGACAGAAGGCTAGAAAGTTGATTTTCTACCTTGGAGGAATAAGTTTCCCTGCGCGATTGTTAGAATAGTCAAGAACATTTATCTCACATGAGTAGAAGAGCAGGGAGCATTTCTATGTCTGAATCAAGTTTGCAGACACCCCAGACGGGTGAAAAGATTAAGATGTATGTGACCACGTGGTGTGGTGATTGTCGCTTTGCCAAGCGTTGGCTCGATGCACACGGCGTGCCTTATGAGAGTATTAATATAGAAGAAGATGAGAATGCTGCCGAAGTGGTGCTACGGGTCAATGGTGGCAACCGCAGCGTTCCCACCATCGTTTTTCCCGATGGGTCTGTTCTTGTTGAACCCGGTGCCCGCGAGCTTGCCGCCAAGTTCGCGCTCTAATCTCATATCTGCGTGGAGGGAATACTGTTTCCCTCTTTCACAGTATTTTTCTAGCATATCCACTAACCTGCCAGAACTATTTGTCCTGGCAGGTTTTTTGTTGGCTTCATATCTTCGCGAGCAAGCCTCCAATGGCTCTGTACACTTTCCTATGGCCCGATTCGTAACACTTATGAATAGAATACAGCAGCGACTGGAATTGTTCACTTTACATATATAGGGCATTGCGAGAAGGAGAACAGAGATGGCAATCACGAATCATCTCTTTGTTGTCGGTATTTATGACAACATGACGCAGCTTGATCGGGCGATCAACACGTTACATGATGCGGGCTTTGATGATAGCCAGCTTGCGGTAGATGCACGCGAGAAGGGGACGCAGAGTGTTCTGCAGACGTTGGAGGATCTGGGCGTGCCAGAAGGGGAGGCGCAGGCATATCAGGAGTCGCTGGCCGCCGGGCAATTCATCCTGGTCATCAGGGCCGATGAGCGGCGCGATGATGTCGTTGGGATTATGCGCCGCAATGGCGGAAATCATGTCTGGTATCCAGGCGTAGAAGGACCACTCGGCCAGATTATACCGCTGCGCGAGGAGCGCCTTCAGACGCAAAAACAGGTCGTCGTCTCCGGTGAGGTGCGCATCCACAAGCGTGTTATCATCGAAGAGCGAACCATCACCGTAAAGGTCGCGCGCGAAGAGATCGAGGTTGAGCGCATCTCTTTTCCTAATAATGAGCCGCCGCTGTCCCTCACCGTTGAGGAGGCGCAGAGCACGGTGGCACAGCTCAAGCCCGGCGAGAGCATACGCATTCCCTTACGCGAAGAACAGATATTCATGGAGAAGCGTCCCGTCATCAAAGAAGAGGTCATCATTACCAAGCAGGTGGTACAGGATGTGCAGCACCTGGTGGAGACCGTGCGCAAGGAGGTGCCGCGCCTGGAGAGCGATGGCGATGTTCGCGTGCATACCAATGAGCAGGACGGTGTTCCGCCACTACAAGCTCAATAGTTTCAATGTCTTTAGAAAGGAGCCGGTACATGTCAGCCTATCGATCGACCATCGCCATTGCAGTCTTCCAGCGCGATGGAGATGCAAAAAATGCTATCGATGCACTGCGCGACGCTGGTTTTCAACGTGACCAGATCGGCCTCGCCTGGCATCAGGGAGGGGCAGCCAATATCAACTATCTCAATGATCTGGTGAGCCTCGGCATTTCGCAGGAGCGTGCCCAATACTACGACCGCGAGTTTCACGCTGGGCACCCGGTCGTTTCCGTCAGAACAGACGGACGCGATCAGGAAGCGTATAGCGTTCTGCACCAGTTTGGTGGCTACGACTATGATCATCCCCAGCAGACAGATGCCGCTCAAGCAGGCACGCGGGATAGCGTAATAAATGTGGGTGCGCCGCAGGCTTCCATGCAACAGAATGACGCTGTGCAGCAGCGGTATGACGCGGCACAACAACCGTCTAATCAGGTGCAGCAAGATGTTGCAGATCAACCTACGGTCAATATGCAGCAGCAGGAGAATGCAGTTCAATACAATAACCCTGTTCAGCAGCCATACGGCGCGGTGCAGCAGGAGAATGCTCTGGCGCAGGAGAGCGGGAATAGGGAGGCGCTGCCATTGCGCGCCGAGCGGCTGCAGTTGGGCAAGCAAATGGTGCAGACGGGCGAAGTGCGTCTGCGCAAGGAGATCGTAAGCGAGCAGCAGAATATTGACGTGCCGATCACGCGCGAGGAGATCGTCGTCGAACGGCATCCAGGCAGCGGACAGGTATCAGATACGCCAATCGGGCAGGAAGAGACCATACGTATCCCTGTCTACGAAGAGCAGGTCAACGTAACGAAGATCCCCGTCGAGGTTGGTGAGGTCGCCATCAGCAAGCGTACCGTGCAGGAGAACCGGCGCATCTCGACGACCGTGCGTCACGAGGAGCCGCGTCTTGAGACCGATGGCAATCCGATCGTACGCAACGTGCTCAACGCCGATAGTGGCTCCTCGCCTGTCCGCGTTAACGAGGCTGACAATCCAACGATGTACAGTGATAGCCAGCCTGACGTGACAGGCAATCCCGCGCCGGTTCGCGATGATGCTCCCGAAAACACATGAGCGTTCTGTCTTAGTAGAGAGGGGCCTTGTGCCCCTCCGACTCTCAGAAAACCTCTTTACTCAAAACTCTTGCTCCCCCTCTTCTAACGCCTTGCAGGCCATATCCCAGACGTTTATGCAACACGCTATGGGAGCTGCCAGGAGCAGCTTCAGCAAAAAATACAATGAGAATATGCTGCGAAAATGCTATAATTCTTTGGTACTGCAATGCATGATCCCATCAAACGTCGAAAGGGAGAAGTGTCTACAATGGCAATGCATCCAGGGCTGCAAGAAGGCCCGATCTATCTTGATTACAATGCCACCACACCCGTTGATCCTCTCGTCTTCACCGCCATGTCGCCGTTTCTCTCGACCTACTTCGGTAATCCCTCCAGTACGCACTATTACGGCAGGGGCACGCGTGAAGCAATCGAGGTAGCGCGTGGGCAGGTCGCGCTGGCGTTGGGCTGCGCCCCCGACGAGGTTGTCTTTACCGGTAGCGGCTCCGAGAGCGATATGTTGGCCATTCGCGGCGTTGCGCTGGCGCTCCGAGAGCGGGGCACCCATATCATCACCCAGGCAACAGAACATCCGGCAGTATTGAAGCTCTGCGCCGCGCTCACCTGCCTGCATGGCATACGCGTGACATACCTGCCCGTTGACGAGTCCGGTCGCGTCAATCCAGCAAATCTCGCAGCGGCCATCGATGAACAGACGGTGCTAGTAACGATCATGCATGCCAACAACGAGACCGGAACAGTGCAGCCAATCGCCGAACTGGCGGAGATCGCGCACCGGCACGGCGTATTGTTTCACACCGATGCCTCCCAGACCGTCGGCAAGATTCCCACCAATGTCGTGGCGCTGGGCGTCGATCTGTTGACCGTCGCGGGCCACAAGTTGTACGCCCCCAAAGGGATTGGAGCGCTCTACGTCAGGCGCGGCATCCGGCTGGAACCGACGATTTACGGCGGAGGCCAGGAGATGGGGCGCAGGGCAGGAACCGAGAATACCGCCTTCATGGTCGCGTTGGGAACAGCCGCCGTGATCGCCTACGAGCAGCTCGGCCTGAGCCAGCCGCGCCTGCAGCGCCTGCGCGACCATTTACAGCAGCGGCTAGAGGCGGAACTACCCGGCATAGTCCATCTGAATGGGCATCCGTCTGAACGGCTTCCCAATACGTTAAATATAAGTATAGATGGCGTGATCGGCGAAGATGTATTGGCGGCCACCCAGGAGCTAGCTGCCTCAACCGGGTCCGCCTGCCACGAAGGCAATACCGAACCATCAGCTGTCCTGCTAGCGATGGGCCTGACGCGGGAAAGGGCACTGGGAGCGCTGCGGCTCACATTGGGTCGCTGGTCCACCGAAGACGAAATAGAGAGGGCGGCAACCGCTATTGTTCGCACCGCCAGAAAGATAAAAAGGATGTGAATTTCGCTCAACCTCTGTTACAATAGAAGCACGATCTCTAGAATAGCTGATGTATCTTTATCACCCTATATAAAGTCACCCTATAAAAGGAGCGAGCGGCATGACGATAGGTGAACCCAGGATGCACTATCCTGTCCCACCAGCCATTGAGCACCCAGAACTCCTCACATATCGAGCAGAGTTTCCGATTCTGCAGCGAAAAACATATTTAAATAGTTGTTCACTAGGAGCATTATCTGAGCGCTCCATACGCGGTATGGCACAATTTATGGAGATGTGGAACGAGTGGGGCGCGCACGCGTGGTACGAGATCTGGCTGGGCGAGATCGCGCAGGCGCGTCAAAAGTTCGCTACCATCATCGGTGCGCAGTTGCACGAGGTTGCCATTGCGCCCAGCGTCTCGGTCGCGCTCAGTTCCGTTGCCAGCGCCATCGATTACACTGAGCGTAACAAAGTCGTCATGGCGGATATGGACTTTCCCACGGTCCCCTATCAGTGGTTGGTGAAGGAACGCGTGGGAGTAGAGAGCCGTTTTGTGGAGAGTCCGGACCATATCTACGTCGATCCGGAGCTGTTCGATGCTGAGGTCGATGGCAAAACCGCGCTGGTTGCGACCTCGCGCGTTTACTATACCAGCGGCTACATTCAGGATATTCGTGCTGTTGCCGATATCGCCCACAAGCATGGAGCTTACATAATGGTCGATGATTACCAGGGCACCGGGCAGATTCCTATGAACGTCGTTGCTCAGGATGTAGATATTCTTGTTACCGGCGCGCTTAAGTGGTTAATGGGCGGACCCGGTCTCGCGTTTGTCTATATTCGCGAGGGACTGCTGCCAACCTTGCAGCCAACTATCGCGGGCTGGTTCGGTCATCGCGAGCAGTTCGCGTTTAAGACGCGCGAGTTTGTGTTTCACGATGATGCGCGGCGCATCGAACTGGGTACACCGGCGATGGCTGCCGTCTACGCCGCCAATGGCGGACTGGATATTGTACAGGAGGTCAGCGTCGAAAGCATCTGCGAACGCACGCGCTACCTCACTAATGACCTGATCGCGCGCGCCCGCGAGCACGGCTGGACGGTGCGCGCGCCACAGGAGCCTGAGCGGCGCAGCTCGATCGTCATGCTCGAACTCGGGCGGCCCGAAGAGATCGTGGGTGAACTGGTTGCCCGCAACATTATCGTTGACTCGCGACCGGGCTTATTGCGCATCTCGCCGTATTTCTACAATACCGTCGAAGAGAACGCGATTGTCGTTGATGCGATCGCCGAGATATTGGACGGAAGAAAGAAATCGTAGAATTGGAAGTAACTCAAACTTTGCATAACCTGGATGATATGGAGGAAGATACCTATGCTCTGTCCCAATTGTCGCTATCACTATGAAGAAGAGGACATTTACTGCCGTCACTGCGGCGAAGATTTAACAATCACCCCAACAAGCGTGGTTACGACGACGCAGACGCGCCTGCCCGCGCTACTGAATCCTGCTCAACTGCCGCGTAAGGTTGCCGCCAGCGTCGGGGCCGTCGCGTTGGGCGTAGGCATTGAGCTGTTGCGCAGGGGACTGGTGGCGCGCCTGGTGCCAGCAGTTCGTATAGCCGGTTCATCGTTGCCGGTGCTGGGTGGCGTCAAGGATATTTTGCCCTCACAGTCAGAGAGGCAGCTTAAGGTTCCTAAAGGCTACGTCATCGACGAGACGATTGTGATACGGCGTCGCGTAATCAGGCGCGAACGTTAGAGCGATACTGCAAGGTAGCCAGACCTGTAGCGAGGCTCCGCAGCAATTTTCTGCTACTGGAGTCCCTTCCTTTTGGTGGTCTGAGGAATAATTATGTATAGCGTAGCAGAGCGGGCCGCGCGAGCCAGCACTCTTGGAAGAACCCTGCTGACCTATGCGGCGTTCTTGCCGCTGCTGTTCTGTCTCGCGGGCTGTGGCTCCGGTGGCATACTGAGCGGCGGAGGCTGGCAGGCGGGTGGGCTGCAAAATCAGCAGTTGCGCGTGTTGGCGGTCAATGGGAAGAATCTTCAGAACCTGTATGTTGGGAATGCGCAGGGACATATCTTTGTGAGCGCCAACGCGGGTCAGAGCTGGAGCGAACGTAGCGTGGGCCTGCCCCTACCAGATCCCATTTCCGCGCTCTCTTTTGATGCCTCCAACCAGAAGCTCTACGCGGCCACCGACAAGGGGCTGTTTACCACAACGGCGGGTGCTGCACGTTGGAGCGCGCTTAGCGCGCCGGGTCTGCCAACCGCCAGTTTTACCGCGCTCGCTTTTGATACCGGATCTGTCATCTATGCAGGAACCGCAAGCCAGGGAGTCTATAGGAGCGAAAATAATGCCAGTTCCTGGACGGCGGTTGGGAAAGGTCTGCCTGCAGGCGCGGCGGTGAACGAACTCTCCAGCGATCCTGTGCAGCACCAGTTGTGGGCGGTAACGACGATGGGAGCCTATCGATCAGACGACCGTGGTGCATCGTGGCAGCTCTTCAACCGGGGTTTGCCAACTGGCATTACCATCAATACGATCATCGCGGCCTCAACTGTCGGCGGCACAACGGGCCTGTTGTACATGGGGACCAATCATGGCATTTACTTCTCGCAGGACTCTGGAGCGCACTGGAGCGCGCCCCAGGAGGCGCTGCCGGGCACCAGTATTCACGCTATCCTGCTCGATTTCCGCAGTACAAACGTTATCGCGCTGGACATTGCGACCGATGTTGGCGTCTTTCGTAGTGCCGACAACGGCCAATCCTGGTCGTCCGTCGCCAGCGATCTACCCAAAAGTGCTCAGATCTATGCCCTCGCGCTTGGGGCCGACAACTACGCGCAACTCTACGCGGCGGGGACGGGCATTTACCTGTTTCCTGGTAGCGGCGGTGGCGGCATCGCACCGACGCGTATTCTGCCCTTGATTCTGGTTGTGGCCTTCTTTTTCCTGCTGTACTGGCTGAGTCAGCGCGGTCGCAGCAGGAAGCGCGCAACAGTCAAGTCTGCATCTAGCCAGGAAACTACGATTTCCAGGATCGACGCTCCACCAACAGCCAATCCATAATAGCGCGAATATTGGCTGCGTGCGCCTCCCTATAAAAAGGAGTATCCACGACGCCAGGAAAGCGGGCAATCACTTGAGAGAATGGAAAGCTGATCAGCTCAGGTGCTTGCTCTAGCTCTTCGTCGGTGAAATGCTGGAACTTCAGCACTACAAGACAGCGAACCTCTATCTCGCGCAGGTAGACCAGATTTTTGCTGATCAGCCCTGGATCGCTACCAGTGCCATGCGAACTTAGTACGTGCTGTGGTTGCAACTCCAGGAACTGCTCAAGTGTCGTGAACATCTCGCCCACGCTCTCAGCGCTGTCGATCAGAGGGATCGGGAACTCCACAGCGTCGAAGGCCAGCAGCAGGCGTAGCTCGGGAATCCACGCCGCGATGTGATCGTCGCTGTGACCGGGTGCTGAGAATAGCTCGATCGTCAGATCTCCGCCAGAGATCGTGAGGCTGTCGCTAAAGGTGAGCGTTGGCGGCGTCAGTGCGACATCGTCAAAGAGGGCATAGCGGTCCTGGAAATCCGCCAGTTCCCGCCTCGCCTCCTCCGAGCGCATGCGTTCCTGGCAAAGGTCGGAGGCGATGATCGGCGCTGTAAAATAGCTATTGCCCCAACAATGGTCCCAATCGGCGTGGCTGTTCACGACCAGGAGCTGCCGCCCTGATTGTAGAGCAGCGCCTACCCAATCCATTACAGGCTGCATATCTGTAGGGGAGACTAGCGTATCAAAGACCACCACGTAACGGTCGCAGATCCCCGCGTACGCGTCAACCGTCATCCCCGCGTACTCTTCCATACCTGTAAAATCGCGGCGGAAAACACGTACCCGCTCATCGCCGCTCAGTTCTGGAAGCGCAACAATCTCATCTCCCATGCCACATCACCTCCATTAATGATGAATGTGCCCCACGAGCGCCACGATCAGGTAGAGGCCATAGAGCAAGACGCAGACCAGCAGAATGGTCCCATAGCAGGTAAGCGTCCAGGCGCGTCGCGTATTCAATGCCTGGCGCAACTGTTCGCCCATGTCCGGCGGATCGAGTTGCAAGTCGGGAACGAGTTCCTGCAGGCGTGGCAGCATCTCGCGGAAGCCGCGCGCATTGCTCATGCCCTCCGCCAGAATCACCGTCGAATCATCATCCATATCCGCCATCAGAATGAGTTTGGAAGGATTGGGATCGCCGGGCGTAAGAATAAGCCGCCTGAGTTCGTTAAGCGGCACGGCCAGTTCCTTGCCTTCTTCCTGACCCGTGACTACGAGTTCATCGTCAAAGAGACGTATCTCTTTCCCCAGTCCGAAGCGTACAGTACTCAGTGGGCGCTTTTTTATTATTTCGTTTTCATCCATAACCTATCTCATTTGTGCCAGTGTGCGAGGCATTTTCTGCTTCAGATTGTACCCCATCGCGGCCCACGCGTCGAGTGCCAACATATGCATAGGAGTGGGACTTTCCGTTGGTGGCTTGACAGCGATCGTAAATAAACATTACAATTTGACGAAGAGCGTTGCTGCAAGCAAGGAATGTTGGAGGCTATGGCGCGAATCGGTCTGCTTGAGGATAATCCGCGTATCGCGAGATTGTGCGCGACAATGTTGCAATACATGGATCATCAGGTCACTATTTACGAACATCCGCGCGAGTGTTTACGCGCATTGCTATCACCATCATCGATGTACGAGGGTAGGCACCAGGCTTACAGGGCGGCACTGCCCGGTACGCTTCCTATAGACTTGCTCATTTTAGATCTACACCTGCCGGGGATGAGTGGTATAGAGGTACTGCACTACTTACTCGAACACCCCCACACGAAAGCGCTGCCGCTTATTTTTTGCACGGCGGCTCCTGCCTCCGAGATTGCCGAGGCGCTCAGAATTGCCCCGCACGCGGGCTTTATCGAAAAGCCCTTCACCTTCCAGCTGCTGACTTCCACGATTATGAGCGCCCTGAAAGAGCCTGCTTGAATAACAGGCTTTCGGGCCCTTTTTTTCCAGAAAAAGACTTCCATTCTTCACTTTGCATAAAGTATACTAATGATAATCGATATCTTATACTCATTGAGAGAGAGGAAAATGAGTGTGACATTTGGAAGTATGTAGAGGTTTACTCGCTCTCCTGATATTAGAGAATAAGCAAACAATCAATCGAGTATTTCCCTTTGGAGGTAGAGAATGGCACCTTCCGGTAGTTGGGATGACCTCTTTGATACAGTTGCAAAAGAACGATTTGCAGGCCGTGAGCAAGAGCTCGAGCGCTTTCGTAAAGAAATTAATGCTTCTCCCCTTCGTTATATCATTTTCTATCTGCATGGTTTGGGAGGGGTTGGTAAAACGACGCTACTCAACCGTTATCGTAATATTGCGCAGGATACAGACTTTCTCATTGCCGATACTGATGAGCAGCAGAGCGATATACCCTCTGTGCTTGGGCGTTTCGCGCGTCAGATGAACACGCAAGGCTTTATGCTTAAGCGTTTCGATGAACGCTATAAAACATATCGGCAGAAGCTGGATGAGATTGCAAGTGATCCAGAAGCACCACAGGGTGTGTTCGAACTGCTTGGTCGTACAGCTGTGCGTGTAGCCTTTACTGCGAGTGGTCTTCTTCCTGTCCCAGGTCTGCAAATGGTAAAGGACCTCCTCCCTCAGGGTGATATCGAGACAAAAGCTGGTGAAGGGCTGGCATACCTTGCGAAAAAGCTCATGAATAAAGACGATGTAGCTTTGCTACGTAACCCCATACCTATTTTGACTGAGATCTTTTTTGAGGAACTTAATGCTATCGCCGAAAAGAAACGTATCTTGCTCTGCTTCGACAACTTTGAAGCAACACACTCATACTTGCAGGATTGGCTTCTGCATCTTCGTGAGCAAAGGCCGTCACAAAATATCCGCCTGGTAATTGCTGGACGCGATGCGCCTGGAACAAGATGGGATGTCTTGAGAAATGTGACTCTTCCTATTAGTCTTGAAATCTTCACAGAACAAGAAGCCGAACAATTTCTCGATCTCTATGGCATCAAGGATGTAGAGCGTCGGAGGGAAATTCTGGAATTTTCAGGGCGCTTGCCTGTACTTATGGGCTGGTTGGCAGTTCCAGAAGGTACTGATTCAGACCTTGCTGTACCGACTAACGATATGGTCGAGCGTTTTTTGACCTGGGTTCCAGATCAGGCTTCGCGTCAGTGGGCATTATCGGGCGCTATTCCACAGTTCTTCAATGTTGATCTGCTGGCCTCTCTGGGAGAAAGCCAACCTTCAGCAGTTGATGCACCAACGGCTTTTGAATGGCTCAAGACCATGTCTTTTGTTCAGCAACGCACCGAGGGCTGGCGATACCATCCCATAGTGCGGCTCATGATGCTCAAATATCAGAAGCAGAAAAGTCCACAGACCTCTCGCCGATTGCATACGGCAATGGCGGCTTACTATGATCTAAAGCGGAGCGAGGTAAGCGCTTCTGTCAAAGAACCCTGGACAAATCGGCAGTGGTGTAAGGATACGCTGGTTTACATCTATCACTACCTTGCCGCCAATATATCCAATCATTGGGCAGAAGTGATGAATTTGCTGGTACTGGCAATACGCAATCGCTGGGAATTTACGTCTGAGATAATCGAACGTTTGAGTCAAGATGATGCCCTTGCAGAAATGGATGAAGAGCAAGTAAGCTTGGTCCGGTTCATTCATCAGCAGATTCAGGCATCTTCGAAAGGAGATAGGCAGGCTAACTTTGCCCTATCAGATAGGTTATGTCATCTTCCATATCTTTCTGCCCAGTCGAAGGGTTTCGTTTTAGCCCTTCGCGGTTCACTTTATCAACAAGACTTTCAATGGGAAGAGGCATTGAATGATTATAACGAGGCGCTGAGATATGTACCCACCGATAGTATGGCACTGTTACTGCGCGGAGTAGCGCTTTTACGCCTGGGCCATTCTGATGAGGCTTTCAAAGATCTGAATCAATTGCTTGAGTTGGATCCACAGGATGGAATGGGATATGTAGTTCGTGGCGAAGTACTCTTTATGACAGGTCATCACAAGGAGGCTCTAGCTGATATCAACAGCGCACTTGATTTGGATGGAAAGAATACTACTGCACTCATAGTGCGATGGCTGTTTTACCTTAGTCTGGGGCGCTACGATGACGGGTTGGCAGATGTAAATCTGCTGTACGAGCTGAATGCGCAGAACGTGGTGTTTTCCAATCTAAGAGGGTGGACGTATGCTGTGATGGGGCAGTTTGATAAGGCATTGGGAGATTTAGATCAGGCGCTGGCACACAACGAGAAGGATGTAACAGCCTTAGGATTTCGTGGAGCGACCTATTTTTTGATGCAGCGCTATCAAGAAGCTTTAGTGGATCTGGATAATGCTGTACCCTTGAGTGATAAGAATAGCTTTGTGCTGACATACCGGGGTGCAGCCCATTTACTCCTCGATCACTATGGGGAGGCGCTTGATAATCTGAATCAAGTAATTGCACTTGTTGGGCCGGATGTAGCAGCACTGGGATATCGAGGGGCCGCGAACGTTTACCTGGCTCGTTACCAGGAGGCTTTGACGGACCTGGATCAAGTCCTCCAGCTCGATGAACGGAATGTAGTCGCGCTGCGCTATCGAGGGGCCGCGAACGTTCACCTGGCTCGTTACCAGGAGGCTTTGACGGACCTGGATCAAGCTATCCAGTTGGATGAACAGAATCCCTTCGCTTTGCAATATCGAGGAGTGACAAACTTTTACCTGGCCCACTATCAAGAGGCCCTGACGGACCTGGATCAAACCCTCAACCTGGATGAGCAGAATATAGTCGCGTTGCGCTATCGAGGGGCTGCGAACGTTCACCTGGACCGCTATCAGGAGGCTTTGACGGACCTGGATCAGGCTCTCCAGTTGGATGCACAGAATATATGGGCTCTGCAATATCGAGGAGTGACAAACTTTCACCTGGCCCACTATCAAGAGGCATTAGCAGACCTGGATCAAGCTATCCAGCTCGATGCGCAGAATGTAGTGGTTCTGCGCTATCGAGGAGCTACAAACTTTCATCTGGAACGCTATCAGGAGGCATTAGCAGACCTGGATCAAGCTGTCAAACTGGATGAGCAGAATCTCTTTGCTCTAGAATATCGAGGGGCTACAAACTTTCATCTGGAACGCTATCAGGAGGCATTAGCAGATCTGGATCAAGCTGTCAAATTGGATGAGCACAATGCATGGGTTCTGCAATATCGAGGGGCTACAAACTTTCACCTGGATCACTATCAGGAGGCTTTGACGGATCTGGACCAGGCTATCCAGTTGGATGCACAGAATCCCTTCGCTTTGCGATATCGGGGAGTGACAAACTTTTACCTGAACCGCTACGAGGAAGCTCTGATGGACCTGGATCAGGCTATCCAATTGGATGAACAGAATGTAGTGGCTCTGGAATATCGAGGGGCTACAAACTTTCATCTGGATCACTATCAGGAGGCATTAGCAGATCTGGATCAAGCTGTCAAATTGGATGAGCACAATGCATGGGTTCTGCAATATCGAGGGGCCACAAACTATTCCCTGGACCACTATCAGGAGGCATTAGCTGACTTGAATCAAGCTGTCAAGGTGGAGGAGGATGTATGGGCTCTGGAATTTCGAGGAGCTACGAACTTTCACCTGAATTACTTCAAGGAAGCATTAACTGATCTAAATCGTGCAATAGCTTTGAATGAGCAGAATGATTGGTCTTATTATTTGAGAGCAATGATATTCATGCGTCAGGGACAAGAGGATAAGTGGCGAAGTGATTTGCGCATAGCCAGTGAAATCGCTCAAGAAGCGTTACTTCAAGAATCTCGACCATCTAATCAAGAACTATTGCGCTTTAATCTTGCTCTCTATCACCTCATATTGGAAGATGATGGAGCCGCTGAGGAAAAATATACCCAACAAGTTGCTCAGTGTACTACTTTACTTAAGTTGCAGGCCGCATTGAAAGATGTTACCTATTTTTTAAGAATGGAACCAGCGCACGAAAGAGCAAAACGTATCCAATCACTCTTGCAAGATAGAATTAACACGTAGTTGCTTTTACGATAGTGTGATAAAATAGGTATCAACCTTATTGAGTTGTAGCCTCGCACAACTGCACGCAATGGGTTCCACAAGAAAGTGCGGTACCGGTTATGAGTATATACGAGAAGGATGCGCAGGCAATGGATGCCTACTCCAACGCCGTCACCTCGGCGGCGGAGCGGGTTGGACCGGCGGTTGTACGGATAGATATAGATCGTGGAGACGAGCGGCGCGGACGACATGGGCGTTATGCGCCACCCTCCGAATTTGGCGGCGGCCTCGGATCAGGTTTCATTTTTGGCTCGGACGGGCAGATCCTCACCAACGCTCACGTTGTCGAGCGCGCCCGGCGTATCCAGGTCACGTTGGCCGATGGGCGCAAATTCGATGCTGGTCTGGTTGGCAGCGATAGTGATGTCGATGTAGCAGTATTGCGTATCGGAGCAGACCACCTGCCGGTGGCAGAGTTGGGGCGCGCACCACTGCGCGTGGGACAGCTGGTCATCGCGGTCGGCAACCCCTATGGACTGAACTGGACAGTCACTGCGGGCGTCGTCAGCGCGCTCAATCGCACGCTGGACGTTCCGGGAACGCGCAAGATGACCAACCTGATCCAGACTGACACCTCGATAAATCCTGGCAATTCTGGTGGCCCGCTCGTCGATAGCTCTGGCCGTGTGGTTGGCATCACTACCGCAATGATGCCAATGGCACAAGGGCTGGGCTTCTCCGTTCCCCTGGATACCCTGAAGGCCGTGGTGGCGCGTTTTGCGCAGAAGCGTCCGGCGACCAGCGGAGTCTCGCTGGGCGTGGGTGGCATGCGCGCAAAGCTCGACTCTACACTCATGCGCGGCCTCAACATTCAGCAGCAATACGGTATGGAGGTGCTTGAAGTTCGCTCCGACAGCCCGGCCTACCACGCCGAACTCAAGCGCCTGGACGTGATCATCAACGCTGACAACGATCCTGTGACGGAGCCTCAAGGTCTACAGCGCATCGTACGTCGCCACAAGAGCGGCGAGAAGGTAGCGGTGAGCTTCCTGCGCGGTGGCAAACTGCGTAAAGTAACAGTTGTTCTCTAGATAGCGGCGGATGGATGCTCGCTAATGAGGCATCCATCCGCCACTTGCCTTATTGCATGCCTCTTTCCTCCTTCTTCCATTTCATGCCCTTGTTACACTTCTTTTCTATTTGCCTCTGTTTAAAAAAGCTGTAATCCTCCTTCTTTATGGAAATGGTATGTCCCATATGTTGAAAAGCGAATTATTTTTATAATCTGTAGTGAGGAGCGTCTATTTAAGTGAACAGTTACATGATGGAAAGTGTACATTAGAAAGGAAGTGATAAAAAGATAGCCATTTGATTTGGAGCAAGCTGAAGCGTCTAAAGATGTGTAGGGCGTAGCGGTCTACAGTACATTCGCAGGTCGAATCGTCAGGAGGCTAGTTACGATTATTCCCTATTATACTGGAGGAAAGGTACCATGACACTATTCGCTCTGGTTTTTGCATTGCTGCTTATCGTGCTTATCGTAGTTGGGCTTGCTGTAAATGTGTACCTGTATACTCACGGTGCATTCAAGAGAGGTAGGAGCAAGCGCTATAGGGTGCCACCCCTTGGCGCGGCCATTTTCAGCCAGACGGCGACCATCCCCGAATCAGCGGCGGATCTGTACTACGGAGGAGCAGGTATGCGCCCAAGGGATACCATGAGCGCTTATTCGCGTCGGCTGCTGTTGTACGGCCTCGGCTTCCTGGTTTCGCTGGTGGTATTGGCCGTGCTTGTCCTGGGCGTAACCCAGTTCTAAAAGGGGTTTTGCCTGTGCACAGAATTGATTATCACCCACAAGCAACGTTGTATCGCCCTCAACGTTGCCCGTCCGCAGGAAAGCTCCTCTTCTAATAGCCTTCGTACAACCTCTTCATAACCATGCCATTTGCTTGACTCAAGCCTCACCCCTCTTCTACAATTAAGAATGTTCCTCATCCATAATGAAAGACGTTCTGTGTGCAGTAGAAAAAGAAAAGAGGGTTCCATTGACAGCAGCGATACCACCGCAGATGCATACGCGCTTCACCGAACTTATGCAGATCCGCTATCCAATCGTGCAGGGTGGCCTGGCGCATCTCTCCTTCGCCGAACTGGCTGCCGCAGTCTCGAACGCGGGCGGCCTGGGGCAGATCGGGTGCGCCTGTTTCGCCACTGCCGAAGAACTCCAGGCGAATATCCAGAAGGCTAAGCGCCTGACCACTCAGCCCTTCGGCGTCAATTTCCCCATCGGGCATACGCCCCTGGACGCCTTCGTCGACGCCACGCTGGAGGAGGCTCCGGCGGTCATCAGCATCACCGGCGGCAATCCCGAGCCACTTTTGCGGCGTATTCAGCGCAGCGGAGTGCCTGTGCGCACAATGGTACTGGTGGCTGGCGAG